>Ga0182737_1000268_pt1 | contig 87458 bp, 68 predicted proteins | sample eDN5th30CBELigOP_FD_128878 | JGI IMG/M metagenome (GOLD analysis project Ga0182737, IMG submission 128878) | Enriched Organic Plus compost microbial communities from Emeryville, California, USA - eDNA 5th pass 30_C BE-Lig OP (version 2) (version 2) ... | reverse complement strand
GGCGAAGCTGACGAGCGACGAGCTCATCGAGGCGTTCAAGGAGCTCACCCTCATCGAGCTCTCCGAGTTCGTGAAGAAGTTCGAGGAGGTCTTCGAGGTCACCGCTGCGGCTCCGGTCGCGGTCGCGGCGGCCCCGGCGGCCGGCGGCGCGGGCGGCGGCGAGGCCGCCGCGGCGGAGGAGAAGGACGCGTTCGACGTCATCCTCGAGTCCGCGGGCGACAAGAAGATCCAGGTCATCAAGGAGGTCCGTGCGCTCACGAACCTCGGCCTCTCCGAGGCGAAGACCCTCACCGAGACCGCGGGCGCCAAGGTGCTCGAGGGCGTCAACAAGGAGACCGCCGACAAGGCGAAGGCTCAGCTCGAGGAGGCCGGCGCGACCGTCAAGCTCGCTTGATCGTCCGCTCCTCGCGAGCACGAAGGCCGTCCCCGAGGGGGCGGCCTTCGTCGTCCCCGCCCCATTGCGCCGAGCCGTCGCTCATCCGCCGATTCCGGGTCCGAGCGCGCCGATGAGTGACGGCTCGGCGATCACGGGTCAGGAGAGGGAGGGCGGGGGGAGTGTGGCGAGGTCGCCGCTCGCCGGGAGGCCCGGGAGCGCGGCGTCGCCGCCCGTCCGCCGCAGCGCCATCATGAGGGCGAGCGCGTTGACCACCCGCTGCGCCTCGCGCCGATCGATCCTCGACGCCTGCGCGAGCTTGTCGACCGTCATGAAGCCCCGCGCGAGCACCTTGATGAGCTTCTCCTGCTCGGGCGTGTGCTCGAGCGCCTCGAAGTACGGCCAGCGCCGCAGCCGGAACTTCTCCTCGGCGCCGAGCCACGGCGCCCGTCCCGCCGGGAACGCCTCCAGGCCGATGAGCCACAGCAGCGCGTCGAGGTCCTGGCCCGGCCGCTGCAGCGGGGAGGGCGAGCCGCGCGTGATCGGCTGCGTGCCGACGGCGACGACGCCGGGGCTCGAGGGGAACTCGGACAGCGGCGTCGTCCAGGAGTACTCGTGCGCCGCGAGGTCGATGACGATCGTGCCGTGCCCTTGGGGCTGCAGGAACAGGACGAGCGGGTTCTCGATGCGGCGGAACGAGTTGATCGCGACCGCCGCCGGACCCCAGCCGGGCGGCAGCGACGGAGGCGCCGCGTGGCGCACCGGCGCCTCCGGCGCGATCGGCGGGGCGGGGGAGACGGGGGCGAACGCGGCCGGCGCGGGCGCTGCAGTCGGCGCGGGCGCTGCAGTCGGCGCGGCCGGCGGCACCTGACCCGTCACGGTCGGCACCTGGCCCGTCAGCGAGGGGATCTGCCCCGTCAGGGCCTGGATCGCGTCCTTGATCTCCTCAGGATCGCCGAGCGGCTCGGGAGGCGTGCCGGGGAAGAGGGGTCCGCTCAACCGCCCACCGCCTTCGCAGGTCCGCACTCCGTCGGGATGCTGCGACTTTAGACACTCCACGTTTCGGCGATGTTGCACGACCCGGAATCACCTGGCAATCCGACGAAATACCGCGCACGCGCCCGGGTTTCGCCCCGGCCTCTTCCTACAGTGGCCGTGTGTGGGGTCTGGAGAACACGGCGACGGCGGAGAAGCTGCCGGTCATCGCGCCGGGCGGCGGGCCCGACGGCGGGCCCGACGGCGTCTCGGCCCCCGCCCTCGGCGAGGCGGGGCTGCAGCTCCTCGACGTCGCCGAGCCGACGCGCGCGCAGTGGCGCGATGAGCTCGCCCGGCTCGGCGGACCGAGTCCGCTGCTGCACTTCGAGGACACCCCCCGCACCCGCATCGAGCTGACCTCGACCCACCCCGGCGGGCTCGCGCGCTTCATCGCCGGCAAGCGCACCCGCCTCTCGAGCCTCATCCGGGAGAGCTTCGCCTGGAAGACGGCGCAGCAGGCCGCCGAGGCGATCCTCGCCAAGTCGACCGAGCTGATCGCGGCGCGCGGGATCGAGTCGCTGCGGCTCGGCATCGTCGTGGCGAACTGGGAGCACACCTGGGATCTCGACGGCGAGCCGTTCACGGAGCGGTTCAGCGCGCCCGTGCTGCTGCGTCCCGTGGCGATGCGCCGCGTCGGCGACGACTTCGAGCTGGTGCTGCGCGGCCGCAACGAGCTCAACCCGGCGTTCGCGGGCGCGATGCACGCCCAGTTCGGCATCCAGCTCGACGGCCACGCCTTCCCCGCGCTCGCGCAGGCGGAGGGCGGCGGATTCACGCCGAACGCCGTCATCGACCGGCTGCGCGGCCTCACCGCGCACCTGCCGGACTTCCGGGTCGCGCCGCGGCTCGTGCTCACCTCCTTCGCCGAGGTCGCCGGTGCGATGGTCGCCGACGCCCGGACCCTCGCGCATCCCGTGCTCGACGCGGTCGCCGGCAACGAGGCGGCGGTGCAGACGATCCGCGAGTCCTTCAAGCCGGCGGACGTCGTCCACTCGGACGCGCGCTCGCCGCAGACCGACTCGCTGCTGCTCGATGCCGACGACGAGCAGGAGCGCGTGCTCGCGCAGATCCAGGCGGGCAACTCGCTCGTCGTGCGCACCGTCCCCGGCTCGGGATCGACGCAGACCATCGTGAACGCGATCGGCGCGCTCGCCGCCGACGGGAAGCGCGTCCTCGTCGTCGGGCCGCGCCGCGCCTCGCTGCGCGCCATCCGCGACCGGCTCGACGGCGTCGGCCTCGCGGGGCTCACCGCCTCGCCGCGCACCGCCCGACGCGATGCGATCCTCGGCATCTCGCGCGCGGAGAAGGCGGCGCGCCCGCAGCTCGACGAGGTCGACGACGCGCTCGTCCGGCTCCGCTCGGTCATCCGCGACTACCGCGACGCGCTCACCCGGCAGGACCCGGTGCTCGGTGTCACCGTCCTCGACTGCGTCTCGGAGCTGTCGCGGCTGGCGGGCGCCGCGCCGCACGCGGTGACCACGGCCCGGCTCGCCCGCTCGACGGTCGAGGCGCTTGCGTCGGCCGGCGAGCGGACGCGGTTCACCCAGGTCATGACCGCGGCGGCGCGGTACGGCGAGTTCAAGCACGCGCCGGGCGAGTCGGCGTGGTTCGGCGCGCAGTTCACCTCGGCGGAGGCGGCGACGCGCGCGCACGCCTTCGCCGTGCGCCTCCACCACCAGACCGTGCCGGACCTCATCGCCCGCGGCGAGCGGCTCATCGAGGGCACGCACATGCGACCGTTCGCGACGGTCACCGAGCTCGGCGTCTACTGCCGGCTGCTGCTCGACCTGCGCGAGACCCTCGACCGGTTCCAGCCTGCGGTCTTCGACCGCTCGATCACGGAGCTCATCGCGGCGACCGCGCCGAAGCGCGACCACCCGGAGATGACGAGCGCGGACCGGCGCCGGCTGCGCAAGCTCGCGGAGGAGTACCTGCGTCCGGGCGTGCGGGTGCCGGACCTGCACGAGGCGCTCGTGCGCGTCCAGAAGCAGCGGGTGCTCTGGCACCGCTACGTCGCGGAGGGCGCGGTGCCGCGCGTGCCGGTCGGCATCGCGGAGGTGCTCGTCGCGCTGCAGGCGGTCGAGCTCGATCTCGCGGAGCTCGACGGGCCGCTCGGACGCTCGGGGGACAGCCGGCTCGCGCTGCTGCCGATCGCGGAGCTGCGTCAGCTGCTCGCCGGCCTCGCCGTCGAGTCGGAGGCGCTGGAGAACCTGCAGGAGCGCTCGGCGCTCATGGGCGCCCTGCACGCGGCGGGCCTGGACCCGCTCATCAAGGACCTCGCGGAGCGGAAGGTCCCGGTCGAGGCGATGGGCGACGAGCTCGAGCTCGCCTGGTGGAAGTCGGCGCTCGCCGGGATGCTCGAGTCGGACCGCGCGCTGCTCGGGGCGAACACGCCGGTCCTCGACCGGCTCGAGGAGGACTTCCGCCTCGTCGACGAGGCGCACGCCCGGGGCAACGCCGCGGCGCTGGCCTGGCGCCTCGCCGAGCAGTGGTCGCTCGGCCTCGTCGACTGGCCCGAGGAGGCGGCCGCGCTCAAGCAGCTGCTCCGCCGCGAGCACGTCACCTCGCACGACCTCCACGCCGCCGCGCCGCACCTCGACCGCACGCTCAACCCGGTCTGGCTGGCCTCGCCGTACGAGATGCCGCAGATCTCGCCGGCCATGCCGTTCGACGCCGTCGTCCTCGTCGACGCCGGCACCATGACGATCGCGGAGAGCGCGCTCGCGATCCGCCGCGGGCGCCAGGTGGTCGCGTTCGGCGACCCGGTCACCCAGTCGCCGAGCGCGTTCGAGACCATGGTCCGGGAGCGGCGCGGGCGCGAGGCCGTCGATCCGTCCGGGGACCTGCACGAGGACTCGGCCCTCGTCGTGCTGTCCGGCCTGCTGCGGGTGCTCACGCTGACGCGGAGCTACCGTGCGGGCGGCGAGGCGCTCGCCGAGCTGGTGAATCGGCGCTTCTACTCTGGTCGCATCCAGGCGCAGCCGTGGGCGGGCACCTACCGCGGTGTCCGCACGCTCGCCGTCGAGCGCATCGATGCTGGCCGGGGCCAGCTCAATGAGGCGGCGGACGCGGTGGAGTCGCCGGACGCGGAGGTCGCGCGGGTCGCCGAGCTCGTGCTCGAGCATGCCCGCACGCACTACGCGGAGTCGCTCATGGTCGTCACGCCGAGCCACCGGCACGCGACGCGCGTGATGGCCGCGGTGCTCGAGGCCTTCAGCCGGCATCGGGAGCTGATCGGCTGGCTCGCGGACGAGCGGGACGAGCCGTTCGAGGTGCTCACGCTCGACCAGGTGGTCTCGGTCAGTCGCGACCGCGTCGTCTTCTCGCTCGGCTATGGGCGCACGGCGCACGGCCGGGTGCTGACCGACTTCGGCGCGCTCAGCGCGCCCGGCGGCGACCGCGCGCTCGCCTCGGCGATCACGAGCGCCCGTCGCGCGCTGACGATCGTGACGGCGATCGGCGCGGAGGATCTCGCGGGGCGCATGACCGCGGCCGGCCCGCTCGCGTTCGCCGCCGTCCTCGAGGACATCGCCGCGAGCCCCGCGGTCGTCGACCGCGACGGCGACGGCGACCCGATGATCGTGGACCTCGCCGCCCGGCTCCGCGCGCGGGGGCTGACGACGCGGCTCGGCTACCGCGGCGTGCTGCCGCTCGTCGTCTCGCTCGGGCAGCGCTGCGCCGTCGTCGAGTCGGACTCGGACCTGCTCTCCGGCTCGCTGCGCGAGTCGCTGCGCCTGCGTCCGGAGCTGCTGAAGCGCTTCGGCTGGGCGTACGTGCGGGTGCACGCGTTCGAGCTGTTCCAGGATCCCGAGCTGGTCGCGGACCGCATCGCGGAGCTCCTCGGCGCCCCGGCCCGCGCCTCGCGTCCGGTGGTGGAGCCCGCCGCGGGCGGCACCTCGGCGGCCGAGGAGGCCGTCGCCGGCGGCCGCCTCGAACCCCCCGCCGCCCCGCCCCCGCCTCCCGCCGTCAGCGAGCGCCTCGACTCTCAGCCGACGCCGCGAGCCCCGCTCGCCCCCCACCCGTTCACGCCCGAGCCGTCGCTCACGGCGCCTCCGGAGGCGGTTGGACCGACGCGAGTGACGGCTCGGCGGGAGGACGCGGGGGTGGAGGAGACGGAGTCGGGGTTCGAGACCGGGCCCCGGGAGCGCGGCTGGCTGCTCAGCGACGATCTCGACGCCGGCCAGGTGTGACCGAGCGGTCGGATCCCGACGGGGCAGCGGAGTCGACCGAGCCGCCGGCGCGTCGCCGTCGCTCCCGCCGCGTCAGGACGCCCCCGCCGCCCGGCTCGGAACCGCGCCCCGAGCCGGAGCCGCAGCGTCACGCCCCGACGGAGAACGACGAGCGCCTGCGCCGCGAGAAGCCCCCGCACTACTGATCGCCACACCACCGTTTTCAGGATCTCGCGGCATCCGAGCGCATATCAGGGCTCGGAACGCCGGAGATCCTGAAAACGGCGGCGGCTATTGTCTGCGGGCGAGCAGGTCGCGGATCTCCGTGAGCAGCTCCGCCTCGCTCGGCGCGGGAGCCGGCTCGTCGGCGGGCACCGAGCGCTTCGCCGCGCGCTCGCGCCACTTGTTCATCGGGTAGACGAACACCAGGTAGACGACGAGGGCGATCGCGAGGAACTTGATCAGTGCGTCGATGATGGCGCCGAACGACAGCGCGGCGGTCCCGCCCGCGACCGTCGGGATCTCGAGGACGAGCGCCTGCGACAGGTCCGCCCCGCCGAGGAGCGCGCCGATGAGCGGGTTGATGAGCGCGTCGACGATGGCGGTCACGACGGCGCCGAACGCGGCGCCGATGACGACCGCGACGGCGAGGTCGATCACGTTGCCCTGGGCGATGAACTCCTTGAAGCCTCTGATCATGGGAGACGGTGACCTTTCTTCGGGTTTCGATGCAACTGAATGCATCTCCCGGCGATTCTGCCGCGGTCAGCGCCTCGGATCAAGCATCCCCGCTCGATGACGACGACGAGGAGGAGGAAGACGAGGACGACGAGGCGGCCGCGGCCGGCGCGCTCGCGCCCGATCCGCCCGCCGAGGATTCCGAGCCACTGCCGGAGGCCTTCCCGTCGCGGCGGGAGTCGGTCCGGTAGAACCCCGAGCCGTTGAACGTCACCCCGACCGTGCCGAACAGCTTCCGGAGCCGCCCGCCGCAGGAGGGGCACTCGGTGAGGGATTCGTCGGTGAAGGCCTGGACGACGTCGAAGGCATTGCCGCACTCGGTGCAGCGGTAGGCGTAGGTCGGCATGCGCAGGATTCCGGAGGTCAGTCGATGGGGAATGTCACGGTCCCGCTCGGGGTGACCGCGCCGTCCACGGGCTCGTCCTGGCGCTCCACGGGGACCGCGTCGACGATCTCGGGGTCGAAGACGACAGCATAGACCGGCGGCCGCCGCTCCATCGAACCGAGCGTGCGGTCGAAGTACCCGCGTCCCCAGCCCATCCGCATGCCCGTCCGGTCGACCGCGGCGGCCGGCACGATGATGAGGTCGACCTCGCCCACGGCGAGCGGCGAGAGCACCTCGGAGGTCGGCGACGGCATCCCCATCCAGTCGAGGTCCTCGCCCTCGCCGTCGTACGGCGCCCAGTCGAGCAGCCCGTCCGCGCGCGAGATCGGCAGCAGCACCCGCACGCCCGCGGCGAGCGCCCAGTCGAGGAAGCCGCGGGTCGACGGCTCGGTCGGCGTCGAGAGGTACGCGGTGACCGACCTCGCCCCGTGCCGCTCCGCGAGCTCGACCAGGCCCCGTGTGATCGCCTCGGCCGCGCGCTCGCGTTCCCCCGCCGGCATGATCCGCCGCCGCTCGCGGATCTCGGCACGCAGCGCCCGCTTCGCAGCAGCGGGGTCCGTCGCCATGGGCCCAGTGTAGGCGCCAGGCTGCCTGCATTACCCTGAGCGCATGGTGCGACCTGTGACGAAGGCAGTGATACCCGCGGCGGGCCTCGGGACGAGGTTCCTCCCCGCCACGAAGGCGATGCCGAAGGAGATGCTGCCCGTCGTCGACAAGCCGGCCATCCAGTACGTCGTCGAGGAGGCGGTCGGCGCCGGGCTCGTCGACATCCTCATGGTCACCGGCCGGAACAAGAACGCGCTCGAGAACCACTTCGACCGAGTGTGGGAGCTCGAGCGGACGCTCGAGGCGAAGGGCGACACGGATCGGCTCGAGAAGGTCGTCCAGCCGACCGACCTCGCGGATGTCCACTACGTCCGGCAGGGCGATCCCCGAGGGCTCGGTCACGCCGTGCTCAAGGCGCGCCAGCACGTCGCCGGCGAGTCCTTCGCGGTGCTCCTCGGCGACGACATCATCGACGAGCACGACACGCTGCTCGCGGACATGGTGCGGGTGCACGAGGAGCGCGACGCGAGCGTGATCGCGCTCATGGAGGTCTCGCCGGAGGACGCGTCCAAGTTCGGCATCGCGACCGTCGAGGCGCTGCCCGGTCAGGACGACCTCGTCCGCGTGCTCGATCTCGTGGAGAAGCCGGCGCCCGGCAGCGAGCCGTCGAACCTCGCGATCATCGGCCGCTACGTGCTGAAGCCGGAGATCTTCGAGGTGCTCGCCCGCACCGAGCCCGGCAAGGGCGGCGAGATCCAGCTCACGGACGCGCTGCTCGAGCTCGCCCGCACCGGCCGGGCGGGCGGGGTGTACGGCTTCGTGTTCCGCGGCCGCCGCTTCGACACGGGCGACCGCCTCGACTACATCAAGGCGATCGTGCAGCTCGCGGTCGAGCGCGACGACCTCGGCGGCCCGCTGCGCGAGTGGCTCAAGGACTTCACCCCGGGCCTCTGATGCGCATCCCGATGCCGACGCTCAGCGAGGGCGCCACGACGATCCGGCCGATCGCGGTCCGGGACGCGAGGGCGCTCGAGCGCGAGCTCGCGCTGAACCGCGGCTGGCTGCGTCGCTGGGAGGCGACGAACCCGGACGGCTACGGGGCCTTCGACACGAAGGCCGGCATCCGTGCGCTCCTCGACCAGTCGCGCGACGGGCACGGCGCGCCGTTCGCGCTCGAGGTGGACGGCGAGTTCGCGGGACAGGTGAACGTCTCGCAGATGTTCTTCGGCTCGCTCTCCTCCTGCGCGATCGGCTACTGGATCGCGCAGCGCTTCGCGGGCCGCGGCGTCATGCCGACCGCGGTCGCGCTCGCGGCGGACTTCTGCTTCCTGCGCCTCGGCCTGCACCGGGTCGAGATCTGCATCCGGCCGGAGAACGCGGCGTCCCTGCGGGTCGTGGAGAAGCTCGGCTTCCGCTACGAGGGGCTGCGCCGCAAGTACATCCACATCGATGGCGGCTGGCGCGACCACTTCGCGTTCGCCCTCACGGTCGAGGACGCGCCCCTCGGCGTCATGCAGCGCTGGCGCACCGGCGGGGCGGACCCGGCGCTCGCGCACGTGCCGGACGCCGATCGCCTCGCCGCCGGCGTGCCCGCGCTGGACTGACTAATCGCTGGTTCGGGTGGTTCCGGTGTCACCCGTGGCTGGGCTGGCGCTGCCATAGCGACCACGCGCGACGCCGGAACGGATGAGCGGCGGCGCGGCAACCGGATACGCGGGGGAAGGCCGCATACCGTGTGCGGCATGGAATCGGTGCTCGGCGGCGGGGTGCTCCTCGCGGTCGCGGCCGCCCTCTGGCTGGTCTATCTGGTGCCGAACTGGCTGCGTCGCAGCGAGTACCTCGCGACCGAGCGCAACGCCGTGCGCCTGCAGCAGACCATCCGCGTCCTCGCCGAGACCGCCGAGACCCCCGAGGCGGTGCGCCTCGAGAACGCGGCGAAGGCCCGGGCGCTCGAGGCGCGGCTCCGCCAGCGCCCGGTCGCGGTCGGCGCCCCCGTGCTGCTGGAGGATCCGACCGATCCCCGCGTCCTCGCCGCCGCCCGCGTCCGCCGCGTCCGCATCGCGACCACCGTCGTCATCGCCCTCGCCGGCATCGTGCTGCTCTCGCAGCTCGTCGCCGCGCTCGTCGCCGGCATCGCCGCGGCGTCCATGGCCGTCGTGCTCGTCTCGGGCGGCTTCCTCGGCGCGGGCCTCTGGCTGCAGGGCCGCCTCGCCCGCGTGCAGCGCGCCCGCCGCCGCTCGGTCCCCGAGCGAGCGGCGCGCGTCGAAGGGCTCGTCCCCGAGTCGTCGTCCGCAACCCCCGCCCCCCAGGCCGATTCCCGCGCCTGGACGCCGCAGCCCCTCCCGCAGCCGCTCCACCAGCTCCGCCGGGCGGCGGCGCTGCGCGCGGCCGCGGAGTCCGAGCGCCAGGCCGCCGCCCGCGAGGCCGAGGAGCGCCGCGTCGCCGCGGCCGCCGCCCGTGCCCTCACCGAGTCCGGCGAGCCGGAAGGCGGCCTCGAGCCGGTCGCCGTGCGCCCTCCGTCCCGCTTCGCCTCGATGGGCGTGATCGACGCCGCGGCCGCCCCTGCGCTCGACCTCGACGGCGCCCTGGCTCGCCGCCGCGCCTCCTGACTCCGCCCTCCCGCGAACCACCGGCCCCCGGCCTTCGTGTAAGCTGGTGGACGCACTTTCCGAAGTGCTCGGGCCCTTGGCGCAGTTGGTAGCGCGCTTCGTTCGCATCGAAGAGGTCAGGAGTTCGAATCTCCTAGGGTCCACCGCATGACCAACGCCCCGAAGCGTCTCACTCCCGAGGAGGCGGCCGACCGCCTCGCGATCCGCGAGCTCATCGACGCCTACGCCCACCACGCCGACTTCCGCGAGCCGGAGCAGCAGTACGGGCTGTACGCCGAGGGCGGCCGCACGCTCGTATACCTGGGCTCGACCGACGTGGAGCCCCAGGTCCTGACCACGGCGGAGGAGCATCTCGCCGGCTTCGACGCGCTCTCGCAGTACGCCGCCACCACGCATCTCAACGGTCAGTCGATCATCCGTCTGGACGGCGACTCGGCGACCGCGGAGAGCTACTGCCTCGCGCACCACCTGCTCGAGGGCGGCGAGGGCCGCACGCTGATCGTGATGGCGATCCGCTACGAGGACGTCCTCACCCGCACCCCCGAGGGCTGGCGCTTTGCAGAGCGTCGGCTCGTCATCACCTGGACGGACAGCCGGCCCTCGCAGCCCTGACCTCGCCGCGGGCTCGCGCTCAGTCGAGCGCCCGTAGCTTCGCCGCGAAGACCGCGCGCTCGGCGTCGTTGCCGGTGAGCCGGGCCGCCCGCTCGAGCTCCGCCCGCGCCTCCTCGACCCGGCCGAGCCGGGTGAGCAGCTCGCCGCGCACGCCGGGCAGCTGCGGGTAGCCGTCGAGCGAGCCGGCGGCGACCAGGGCGTCCACCAGCCGCAGCGCCGTCGCCGGGCCCTCCGCCATGGACACGGCGACCGCCCGATTGAGCTCGACGACCGGCGAGGGCGCGATCCGGCCGAGTGCCTCGTACAGCACGACGATCCGCTCCCAGTCGGTCGCCTCGACGGAGGACGCCAGGTCGTGGCACTCGGCGATGGCCGCCTGCAGCGCATAGGCGCCCCGGCCGCGCCCGAGCGCGTCGACGCGGGCGAGCGCGGCGCGGCCGAGGGCGATGAGCGAGCGATCCCACCGGGTGCGGTCCTGGTCGGCGAGCAGCACGGCGCGGCCGGCCTCGTCGAGGCGCGCCGGGAAGCGCGCCGCGGAGAGCGCCATCAGCGCGACGAGGCCGTGCGCCTCGGGCTCACGAGGCACGAGCCCGGCGAGGACGCGGGCGAGGCGGAGCGCCTCCCGGCTGAGGTCGGTGCGCATCCAGCGCTCCCCCGAGGGGGCCGCATAGCCGGTGTTGAAGACGAGGTAGAGCACGCTGAGCACCGCCGAGAGCCGGGCGGGATACTCGTCCGGCGTCGGCACCTCGAAGGGCACGTGCGCCGCGGCGAGCGTCTTCTTCGCCCGCACGATGCGCTGCTGCACGGTCGCGACCGGCACCAGGAAGGCGCTCGCGATCTCCTCGGTGGTGAGACCGCCGACGGTGCGCAGCGTGAGCGCGACGCTCGCCTCGCGCGCGAGGACCGGGTGGCAGGCGATGAAGACGAGGCGGAGGACGTCGTCGTCGATGCCCTCGACGTCCCAGTCGCCGCCCACCGTCTCCGAAAGCCCCCTCGCCAGCTCCGCGTAGCGCTCGTCCCGGCGCTCCGCGCGCCGCCAGTGGTCGATCGCGCGCCGCTTGCCCGTGGTGACGAGCCAGGCGCCCGGATTCGCGGGGACGCCGGACGCCGGCCAGGAGACGAGCGCTTCCGCGAGCGCCTCCTGGGCGACGTCCTCCGCGAGGCCGAAGTCGCCGGTCACCCGGGTCAGGCTCGCGACGATCCGCGCCGCCTCGATGCGCCAGACCGCCTCGACGGCCCGGCGCGCCGAGGCGGACGAGGGGCCGGTCACCGGCCCGCCTGCTCCTCGCGCCAGCCCTCCTCCTTCTGGATCCACTCGTTGTCCGCCGGGAAGTCCTCCGCGCCGTGCACACGGCGGATCTCCAGCTTGCTGCCGGCGCCGAGCGGGGCGCGCCTCGCCCACTCCGCCGCCTCCTCGATGGTCGGCACCTCGAGCATCCAGAAGCCGTTGAAGAGCTCCTTCGTCTCGCCGTAGGGGCCGTCGGTGACGACCGGCGGGGTCGCGGCGAAGTCGACGACGACGCCGGGCTCGTCCGCGAGCCCCTCCCCGCCGATCATCACCCCGGCCTTCATGAGCGACTCGTTGTAGGCGCCCATCTGGGCGATGATCTCCTCGAAGGGGATGGACTTCGAGGCCTCGATCGCCTCGTCCGTCGCCCGCATGATGATCATGTACTTGGCCATTTCGTTCTCCTCCGTCCGGGGCCGCGAATCGACCCTCTCACCCAGGCGTCGAACGAGCGGCGGGCGGATCGACAATGACCCGGACAATTCTTCGACCGATATGCCGGTTTGTCACGATTCGGTTGCGCTGAGGTGGCATTCGGCTGGTTTTCGGCATCGTCCCAGCCCGCGCTCGGGAGACTGAAAACGGTATGGACGAGAACGAATTGCCGCTGGGGAGGGGTCGCACTCGCGCGTATCGGTTCTTCGAGATGCTGCCGGCGGTGCTCAGCTTCGGCGTGCCCGTCGCCATCGTGATCGTCTCGCTGATCCAGCCGTCGGCGGGCGCCGTGCTGGTGCTCGTCTTCGTCGGCGCGACCCTGCTGCGCACCTTCCGCGGCGCGATCGACGGCACCCGCGGCTACCGGGCCCTCCGCGCCGCGGAGTCGACCGACTGGATGGCGATGAACGCCGAGATCGAGCGGGTGCTCCGCGACGGTCGCGCCGCGCTGCCGTTCGACGGCCGCTCGCGCGTGGCGCCCGGTGGGGCGATCGGGCGCGACCACGCCCGGCTCGCGATCGCCGCGGCGCGGCGTCCCTACGCCTATCCGCTCCCCTCCGAGGTCGTCCACGCGGTGCTCGTCACGGCGTACAACGAGCCCTACGAGGTCGTCCGCACCAGCATCCAGGCGCTCACCGAGGCGACGGTCGGCGCGGAGCAGCTCGTCGTGCTGCTCGCCTACGAGGCGCGGGGCGGCGAGGCGATGCGGGCGACCGCCCGGCGCCTCGAGCAGGAGTACGGCTACCGCTTCCGCGCCTTCGAGGCGGTCGAGCACCCGGCCGATCTGCCGGACGAGATCCCTGGCAAGGGTGCGAACCTCACGTTCGCCGGACGCCGCCTCGAGCGCTGGGTCGCGGAGCACGGCATAGACCCGGAGCGCGTCGTCGTGACGAGCCTCGACTGCGACAACCGCCCGCACCCCGACTACTTCGCCGCCGTGACCTACCAGTTCGTCCGGGCGACGGACCGGGCGCGCGCCTCGTTCCAGCCGATCTCGCTCTTCACCAACAACATCTGGCACGCCCCGGCCCCGATGCGCGTCATCGCCGCGGGGAACTCGATCTGGAACCTCATCTCGACGGTCCGGCCGTTCAGCGTCCGCAACTTCGCCTCGCACGCCCAGCCGCTGCCGGCGCTCATCGACATGGGGTTCTGGAGCCGCCGGACGATCGTCGAGGACGGGCACCAGTTCTGGCGCAGCTACTTCCACTTCCGCGGGCAGTACCGCGCGATCGCGGTCCGCATCCCGATCTACCAGGACGCGGTGCTCACCGAGGAGTTCCTCCGCACGCTCAAGGCGCAGTTCAGCCAGCTCGCGCGCTGGGCCTACGGCGCCTCGGACGTCCCCTACGTCGGCGTCCGGGTGTTCTCGCGCCGGCGGCGGGTGCCGTTCTGGACCTCCTTCCTGCGGTTCCTCATCCTCGTCGAGGGGCACGTCTCGCTCGCCGTCGTCGCGCCGCTCATCCTCGTCGGCGCCTGGATCCCGCTGCTCATCGGCCAGGCCGTCACGGCGTTCCAGGTCTCGCTCTACACCGCGACGCAGAGCTGGCTCGAGGTCTCGATCGTGAAGCGCGCGTTCCGCGAGGACGACCTCGTCGCCGATCTGCCCGCCATCGTCGACACCATCCAGCGGATCGCCATGCCGGGGCTCGTGACGATCATCGTCCTCTCGATCCTGCTGCTGCCCACCCGGCCCAGGGAGTTCGGCCGGAGCCGTTCGGTCGCGATGCTCGCGCAGTGGATCATGCTGCCCATCACGGCAGTCGCATATACCGCCGGCTCCTCGCTCTACTCCCAGGGACGTCTATTCCTCGGTCGGTATCGAGAGAGGTTCGATGTCACCGAGAAGGCGGCGGCGGGCGTCCTCCGCGACTCGCTGAGCCTCAGGCGCTGACGGGCTCGAGCCCGTCTCCGCCCATCGGCCGGCTGCACGACCCGCGGTCGCCGCGACCGTCCGGATCCGGGGTTCGCCCAGCGCCCGATCGCTACCATGCGAGACATGGCCGACCCGAAGCCGGTGCGTCGATCCGGCGTGCTCGCGGAGTGGAACGACGAGCGCGGATTCGGCTTCATCACCCCGACCGACGGCACCCGGCGGGTCTTCGCCCACATCTCCGAGTTCCCGAAGGACGGACCGCGGCCGTCGGCGGGCGACGAGCTGAGCTTCGTGGTCGGCGCGGGCGGCGACGGGCGCCGACAGGCGCTCGGCGTCGAGATCCTGAACTCGGCGCGGCTCGCGCGGGCGGAGGCGGTGCGCCGGTCCGCCGCCGAGCACCGCCGCGCGCCGATCCGCTGGCTCCCCATCGCGGTCGTCCCCGCGTTCGCGATCCTGTTCGTGCTGGTCGCGGTGACCTGGCCCGTGCCGCTCTGGGTGATCGTCCTCTACCCGGCGATGAGCGCGGCCACCTTCGGGCTGTACGCGCTCGACAAGGCCGCCGCGCTCGGCCGGGGCTGGCGGACCCGGGAGACGACGCTCCAGCTGGCCGCCGTGCTCGGCGGCTGGCCCGGCGCGATCCTCGCCCAGCAGTTCCTGCGGCACAAGAATCGCAAGGTCGCGTTCCAGGCGGCGTTCTGGTGCCTGGTCGTGCTGAACATCGCGATCCTGCTCGTGATCGTCTGGTACCGCGGACCGCTGATGGAGGTCCTCGCGCAGCTCGGGCGGGTGCTGGCGGGCGGCTGAGCCGCCGGCTCGCGACTCGATCCGGTGACCTTGGAGACACCTGCGGTTCACCCGAGAGAACCCTCAACTATCTAGCGAGACTTTACGGGTTGTGCCGGGTTGGGCCCTGAGTAATCTCTTCGTTACCGAAACGGCGAACACCGGAAGCGGAGGGCGAGAGCCCGAAGCGGGCCCGAAAGGGAACGGTGGCTCCCGCTGGCAGGCGGTGCGGAACTCCGCAGGATCCGAGCCCGGCACTTGTGTCGGGGGAGGGTGCAGATGGAGTCGCGGAACTCTCGCGAGTCCGGGGATGCGAGTCCTCGGCGGTTCGAGGGGGAGGTGTCGCAGCGGCTGCCGGGCAACGGAACACCTTCGGCGGGGCCTCGGCCCAGCGGAACCGGTCCCTCGGGATCGGCGAAGTGCCGGAGGGAACGAAGTTGCCTTCGTGGATCATCGGACCGGCCGGGCTTCGGCTCGACCGGCCCGACCGATCCGCACCACGGAGACTCGGGTCGCGTGGACGGACCTCGGTCCGACCGGGCGGTCCGGAGACCGGGTTGGGAGCATTTGTCTCGGAGACTTTGGCGGGTTGCAAACCGCCAGCGTCGAGGATGACGTGGTTCGATTCGGACACTGAACGGCCCCGGGATTTCTAGACCCGGGGCCGTTCGTCAATTGCCCGCCGCGGACCCGCCGCGGCTCAGTGCTGGTGCGACTCGTTGAGCTTGAACGCGAGCCGGCCGTGCGAGAAGGCGGCGCCGGCGCGCAGCGCGGTGGCCACCCAGGCCGTCTCCGCGAGCTCCGCCTCGGTGGCGCCCGCCTTCGTCGCCTGCGCGGTGTGGAAGTCGATGCAGTAGACGCACTGCGTCGTCAGGCCGACCGCGATCGCGATCAGCTCGCGGTACTTGAGAGGGATCTCGCGGCCCTCGGCGGCGAAGACCGCGCTGTCGAAGGCGTCGAACGCCGAGAGGATGTCCGGCGTGTGCTCCTTGTAGACCCTGGTGTACTTGCGGTCGCCCGCCGGGTCGTAGATCGAATCGCTCATGGCCAGAGCCTAGAGCTCGACCCGGTCGGACGGTGCGACTCGATCCGCGGGGCGCCGAGCCCAGGTCAGGTCGAGCCGCATGAAGGTGCTCGCGGGGTCCGGCGCGTAGCCCTCGAACGGCCCGCACTCGGTGAAGCCGCGCGCGGCGTAGAGGGTGCGCGCGGGGATGAAGGCGTCCATCGAGCCCGTCTCCAGCCAGAGCGTCGGCCAGCCGCGGGCGCGCGCCGCCTCGATCGCGTGCTCGAGCAGCGCCCGGCCGACCCCGGTCCCGCGCGCCGTGCGGGTCGTGCGCATCGACTTGAGCTCCCCGCCGACGGTCAGCGCCTTGATCGCGGCGATGCCGAGCAGCGCCCCGTCCGCGCCGCGCGCCGACCAGAACGTGATGCCGGGCGCGGCGAGGGCGGACACGTCGAGCGCGTGCACGCTCTCGGGCGGGGAGCTGCCGCGCATCTCGGCGAGGTGCTCGGCGATGAGCGCGCGCACGTCGTCCCGCTCCGGGCGGTCGACCGAGATCCGCATGCTCGCCTCCGTTTTCAGGATCTGGCGAGTTCCAGGGCTGCCAGCGCCCTCCGATCCCGTCAGATCCTGAAAACGGTAGCGGCTCAGGGGCTTCAGGCCGGGAGCACGGGCTGTCGGAGGATGGTTCGGAGTCGCGACGGCTCGACCCTGCGGACGTCGCTGAGGTAGATCTCGTGATGCTTGCCGGTCATGCGGAGCCCGTGCGCGGGGATGAACTCGTGGTGCATCCGCTCGAGGACCGGCCCCTCGTCGTCGAAGGAGCCGAGGTGCAGCGTCTGGACGCAGCGGCCCTCGGCGAGCGGCTCGAGCCGGACCTCGTCGAGGCGGGCCGGCGCCGCCCGCGCCCGGACCTGCTCGACCACCGCCGCGAGCATCGCGCGATCGATCCAGTCGGGCACCATCAGCAGCAGCGTCCAGGACCAGCGGGACTTGTCGCGCGCCGCGGTGAAGGCGTCCATGTCGTCGGCCCACCAGAGGCCCTCGAGTGGCGGCACGACATAGTCGCGCCCGAGCTCGCGCCTGCTCGCGGACTTGAGGCCGTACGCCACCGGGTACAGCGCCTCGAGCGCCTCGGCGTAGGCCGGGGCGCGGTTCGGGTCGCCCTGGCCGTCGGCCATGAGGTACTGCGCGTCCGGCACGTCGACGAGCTCGATGACGCCCGGCCTCGCCCGGTAGCCGGGGAGCGTCTTCTTGAAGTCGATCTTCTCGGCCATCACCGGCACTGTAACGTTCGTCCCGAGCGCGCCTGGGACAATGGCTCGGTGAGCGAGCAGCGCGACCGGCCCCAGGTGCGGCCCCAGGCCGAGGGCTGGACGCAGGCCCGGGACGCCGGCGGGCGGCCGCTGCTGCAGTTCGACGCGCCGCGGCGCGGCAAGCCGCCCGTGCACTGGGCCGATCTGACGCCCGAGGCGCGGGTGGCCAGGGTCGAGGCGCTCGGGCTGCCGAGGTTCCGGGCGAAGCAGCTCTCGACCCACTACTTCGGGCACTGCACGGACGACCCGGCGCAGATGACCGACCTGCCCAAGGACGGCCGGGAGGCGCTGGTCGGCGGCCTGTTCCCGAGGCTGCTGACAGCGGTGCGGGAGCTGCGCACGGACGACGGGGCGACGGTCAAGTTCCTCTGGCGTCTGCACGACGGCGCGCTCATCGAGTCGGTGCTCATGCGCTACCCGGGCCGGATCACGCTCTGCATCTCGAGCCAGGCCGGCTGCGGGATGAACTGCCCGTTCTGCGCGACGGGGCAGGCGGGGCTCACCCGCAACCTGTCGGCGGCGGAGATCGTCGCGCAGGTCGTCGCGGCGAACCGCTACATCCGGGACGGCCGGCTGAACCACGAGGCGCGGTCGACGGCGCTCGTCCCCGGCTCCTCGCTGCCACCGGGCGCCTTCGACGTCGAGCCGGAGTCGGACCCGACCGAGGACGACGCGGTGCCCGCCCACCACCGGGTCAACAACATCGTCTTCATGGGGATGGGCGAGCCGCTCGCGAACTACAACCGGGTGCTCGCCGCCATCCGGACCATGCTCGCGCCGCAGCCGGACGGTCTCGGCATGTCGGCCCGCGGCATCACGGTCAGCTCGGTCGGCCTCGCGCCCGCGATCCGCCGGCTCGCCGACGAGGGGCTGCCGCTCACCTTCGCGCTGAGCCTGCACGCGCCCGACGACGAGCTGCGCGACGACCTCATCCCGATCAACGACCGGTGGAAGGTCGACGAGGCGCTCGACGCGGCGCGGCACTACTTCGAGACGACCGGCCGCCGGGTGTCGATCGAGTACGCGCTCATCAAGGACATGAACGACCACGGCTGGCGCGCCGACCTGCTCGCGGAGAAGCTCAACGCGCGCGGTCGCGGCTGGGTGCACGTCAACCCGATCCCGCTCAACCCGACGCCGGGATCGATCTGGACCGCCTCCGATCGTGGGCACACCGAGGAGTTCCTGCGCCGACTGAACGCGGCGGGCATCCCGGCGACGCTCCGCGACACCCGCGGCAAGGAGATCGACGGCGCCTGCGGCCAGCTCGCGGCGGCGACCGCGGACTGAGGTCGCCGGCCGCTGAGGCGCGGAGCGCCGCTCGCGGTGGTTTCGAGACGCCCGCTGCGCGGGCTCCTCAACCACCCGGTGGGGGAGCTCGGTGGCCCCCGAGGCGCGCAACGCCGTCTCGAAACCACCCGGCCGAGCATGGTGTGGTTTCGAGAGGCCCGCTGCGCGGGCTCCTCAACCAGCGGTAAAAAGAACTCCGGTGGTTGAGGAGGCGCGCAGCGCCGTCTCGAAACCTAGCGGAGCAGGTTGAGGAGGCGCGCAGCGCCGTCTCGAAACCACCTGCCCGATCGTGGGGGTTTCGAGACGGCGCTCACGCCTCCTCAACCGACGAAGCGGGGTGAGACGCCCGCGGCGGGTCAGCCGAGGACGCCGCGGAGCTCGTCGCGCGAGGCGACGCCGAGCTTGCGGTAGGCGCTCGCGAGGTGGTTCTCCACGGTGCGCACGGAGAGGTCGAAGCGCTCGGCGATCTCCCGGTTGCGCAGCCGCGCCGCGGCCGCCTGGGCGATCGCGAGCTCGCGGGCGCTCAGCGCCGAGACCGCGTCCGTCGGGCCGCGCCGGCCGAGCCGCGCCGCGGCGCTCGCCGCACGACGGGCGAGCGAGACGGCGCCCTGCGCGCGGGCGACCTCGGCCGCCTGCCGCGCCGCGTCGGCGGCGGTCGCGGTGAAGCGGCCCGCCTCGAACGCGGCGACCGCGGCGAGCAGGCCCGTCGGGTCGCGCGCGACGAGGGCGTCGGCGTAGTCGGCCGCGAGCCGCACCACCGGCACCCCGCCCGCGAGCCGCCGGGCCGAGCGGAGCGGGCCGCTCACCGCCTCCGGTCGGTCGAGCCGGATCGCGGTGAGCGCGGTGAGCGAGGAGAACGTCGGATAGCCGGCGGCGAGCCCGCGCTCGGCGGCGGCGCCGATCGTCTCGGCCGCCGCGTCCCGGTCGCCGTCGGCCGCCAGCAGCCAGGCCTCCGCCTCCGCGGCCTGCAGGTCGGTCGGGACGTTCGAGGCGCGGTTCCTCTCGTCGATGGACTCGAGCGCCTCGCGCGCCGCCGCGGTGCGCCCGCCGGCCGCCGCCGCCGTCGCGCGCAGCGCCCGCGCGGTCCCGAGCGCCGCGATGGAGTCGCGCCAGGCGAGGAGCTCGACGGCCTCGCTCGCCGCGGTGTGCGCGCCATCCGCATCGCCGCGCAACAGCGCGAGCAGGCCGAGCGCGTAGGCCCACATGCCGCGCGACTCGTCGTCTCGCCGCGCGCGGACCTCGAGCACGTGGCACTCCGCGTCCCCGCCCCGGACCTCGTCGACGAGCACGACGAACTCGCCGAAGTCCGCGGCGGCGCCGACGTGCGGCGGGATCGTCTCGTGCGCGGCGGCGAGCTCGCGGGTCCGTTCGATGGCCGCCCGCGCGACGTCGAGCTCGCCGGTGAAGACGGTCCGCAGCACCCGGAGCAGCTGCGCGCTCGCCTCCTGCGCCCCCTCGAGACCGGGCGCCGGCGCGGGTGCCGCGGCCTCGTCGCCGGCGATGAAGCGGAACTTCGCGAGGTTCGCGTCGAGGTAGGCGATCGCCTCCGGGTCGGTGAGCCGGGCCCGATGCGGGGTGGCGGCCGCGACCGCGCGGACCATGTCGAGCCGCCGCATCGCGTGGTGGAAGCCGAGCTGCGAGGCGGCCCGCGCGATCACCGCGTCCTCGGTCGCGACGGCGAGCACCTCCTCGAACGCCGTCTCGGCCTCCTCGTGCCGGCCGAGCATGGAGAGCGCGTCGGCCCGCAGCGCGAGGGCCTCGTGTGAGGCGGTGCCGCGCCCCCGCGCGAGACGCTCGACGAGCTCGACCGTACGGGCATACTCCTCCCGGGCGTGCGCCTCCCGCGCCGCCCATTCCAGCTCCGCCGGCGTCGGCGGATCGGCGGACTCGGCGAGCACGACGATCCCGCGGTACCGGTCGCCCGGGTCCCCGCTCGCGAGCAGCCGCCCGCCGGCCTCGGCGCGGCGCCGCCCGCGTGCGGCGGAGGACAGCAGCCCGAGCAGCACCTCGCCGTGGAGCGGCTCGGCGAGGCGCAGGCGTCCGTCCGTCCGCTCGGCCAGCCCCGCCGACTCGAGGGCGTCCGCGGCCTCGACGTCGCCCGGCTCGTCGGGGTGGGCGAGCGAGCCGGCGGCGGCGAGCAGCTCCGCGAGGTGCCGCGCCGGCGGCTCGAGGCCGTCGTATCGTCCGGCGACGGTGCGGCGCAGGCGCGCGGGCAGCGGTCCGGTCCGCAGCCGCAGGCCGCCGCGGGTCTGGCGCCAGGACCCCTCGCGGAGGATGCCGGCGACGAGCTCGCGGAGGTGGAGCGGGTTCCCGCCGGAGCGGGCCACGAGCGAGCGCAGGTCGTCCGGGTGGACGCGGCCGCCGAGCGCGGTCTCGACCGCCATCGCCGCGCTCGCCGCGTCGAGCGGCGGCAGCCGGGTGTGCGCGACCGTCCCGTCCTCGACCAGCCGGGCGATCTCGTCGCCGAGCGCGGCGGCGCTCGGGGCGGCGAGCACGGCGCGGATCCCATAGCCGCGGACGAGTCGGATCACGACCGCGCCGGACTCCGGATCGAGGAGGTGCGCGTCGTCGACGAGGAGGACGTGGCGCGAGCGCACGGGTGCGATCGCGTCGTAGAGCCGTTGCAGGCGCTCCGCGGTCGTGCGGGCATCGCCGGCGGCGAGGATCGGGGCGAGCGCCGCGAGGGGCACCCCGCGGAGCGCGGCGTCGCCGACGATCGGGATGACCGGATGCCCGAGCTCCTCGAGCCGTTCGCCGACCGCGCGCAGCAGCGTCGACTTGCCGATGCCGTCGGGGCCGGCGAGCAGGTGCGAGCGGGCCCGGCGCTCGGACACCCGCGCGGCGACCCGGTCCCGCAGCACGGTGTCGAGGCGGACGCGCCAGTCGATCCAGGAGGCGCCGGGCATGCAGTGAGTATCACGCATTGGGTGGTTTCCACCTAGCCCCATGTCGTCCTGCGTGCGGGCAGGATGCGTGGTGGTCCGGTCGGCCGGGACGGGTCGGCCGGGATGCGGGGAGGAGCCGGGGTGCTCGGACGGGGACTGCGCGACGCGGCGCTGGCGTTCGGCCGGCAGTGGTGGCGGCTCGCGCTGCAGCAGCTGCTCGTGCTCGTCGCTGTCTCCGCGGTGCTGCTCGCCGCCGCGCTCCTGCTGCAGCAGTCGATCCCCGGCATCCTGGTCTGGCTCGGCGAGGACCCGCTCGGGCTCGACGAGCGTCTCACCCTCGTCGGCGCGGTCACCGCACTCGGCGCGCTCGTCCTCGCGCTGCCCTTCCTCGTCGCCGGCGGCGCGGCGGCGATGCGGCTCGCCGACGCCGCCCTCGCGGGCCGCTCGGCGCGGTTCTGGCGCTCGCTCGCCGAGGGCCTCGCCCGCTTCCTCCCGCTGCTCGGGACCTTCGCGCTCGGGCTCCTCGGCGTCCTCCTCGCCGCGGCGCTCTTCCCGCTGGTCTCGCTCGCGGGCCTGCTCGGGCTCGCGGCCTCGGGCCTGCGCGCCCGGCTGCGCCTGCGCGATCCGCAGGCCTGGCCGCGCTGGCCGAGCGCGCGGAGCTGGGGCCGCACCGCGATCCCCCTCTACTGGGCCTGGCGCCTCGCCGCCGCGGCGGCGCTCGCCGTCCCGGCCGCCGTGCTCGAGCGCGTCGGACCGGTCCGCGCGCTGCGGATCGGCGACGCGCTCGCCGAGGTCCGCCGCTGGCGGGTCGTCGGCGCGCTCGCGATCGGGCTCGCCGTCGCGCTGGCGCTCGCGGCCGGCCCCGCGCTCGCCGTCGGCGCACTGTGGGGGGAGGTCGCCGCGGCCCTCGTCGGCGGCGCGTGCCAGCTCCTCGCGCTGCCGATCCCGCTCGTCGTCGCGACCGCGCTCTACCGGCGCGCCGCGGGCCCCGGCGGCCGCGCCCCGCGCGCGCTCGTCGGCTCGCCGGTGCCGTCCCGCGGGCCGCGCTCGGCGCCCGCGACGGCGCGGGTCGCGATGCTCGCCGTCCTCGCGCTCGTCGCCTCCGCGGTCGTCGCGGTGCCGGGCGTGCTGGCGGCGGCGCCGGCCTCGGCCTCGCCGACCGAGACGGGGATGATCCTCGTCGACGACGGCTCGGACTCCGCCGATCCGGAGGCGGTCCAGCTCGCCGAGGACGCCTGCCGGGAGGCCGGGCCCGGGTGCACGCTGCGCGGCGCGCTCTCGCTCGCCCAGGAGCTCGCCGCCGGCTCGCCGCTCGCCGCGATCACGATCGGCTTCGCCGACGCGATGACGATCTCGCTCGCGGACCGGCTCGGCTTCGACCCCTCGGCCGAGCCGGCGCCCCCGGCCGGCCGGAGCGTCGCCGGTGCGGATGCCGAGGGGTCGAGCGAGCGGGACGCCGGCCCGATGCCCGAGCCGTCCGAGCCGCCCGTCTCCGAGCCGCCCGCGGACGAGGCCCCGGCCGAGGAGCCCGGCGAGGAGACGCCGGGCGATCAGGTGCCCGAGACACCTGCGGCCGAGCCGGTTCCCACCGCGACGCCGCAGGCCTCGGGACGGCCCGCCGGCCCCTCGTCCTACGCGCTCCTCGCCTCCCACATCGCCCCGCTGTCGACCACCGAGGCGGACCGGACGCTGACGATCGACGGCGGCGGGCTCGCCGTCCGGCTCGACGGCGCGGGGCGCGTGCTCGACTTCTCGAGCGACGACTGGGGCCTCGTGCTCCGGGGGCTGACCATCGCCGGCGGCTCGGGGGGATTCTCGGGCGGCGGCGTGTCGATGCGCGGGCGCGAGCTGCTCGTCGAGCAGTCGACGTTCACGGGGAACACCGCCTACCAGGGCGGCGCGATCTACAGCTTCGCGCCGGTCACGATCCGGAACTCGACGTTCTCGGGGAACGCCTCGGGCACGTTCGGCAGCGACGGCGGGGCGGACCTCTACGTCTTCCAGTCGGCGACGATCGTCAACTCGACGTTCATCGGCGGGACGGGGGCGAGCCTGCTCCAGGGCTCGGTGAACGAGCCGCTGGTCCTGCAGAACGCGATCCTGGCGACGAACTCGGCCGGGACCCTCGCCTGCAGCGGCTTCGCCTCGAAGTCCGGCTCGGGCAACCTCGTCGGCGGGCGCGACTCGACGTGCGCCGGCGCCGGGTACCTCACCGCCCCGGAGTCGGGCGACCCGGTGGGACAGCTCGTCGGCCCGCTCTCGACCCCGGCCGGCGCGGCGACCCCCGTGCACACGCTCAACGGCCACTATCCCGGCGTGCTCGGCATCGGGGAGTCCTGCCCCGCGACCGACCAGCTCGGCGCCGCGAGGCCGAGCCCGAACGGCTGCGACCCGGGATCGGTCGAGTTCGACGGCGACACGGCGACGAGCGTCATCGCGACGCCGAGCGCCTCGGAGGTCGGGGTCGTCACGCTCACGGCGACGGTCGAGGGGCACGGCGCCTCGGTGCCCTCGGGACGGGTGCGGTTCTCGTTCGGCGCCCTCGCGCCCGTCGAGGTCGAGCTCGCGACGGGCGACGGCGACGACCCGCGGACGGCGACCACGACCGTGACCGGGCTCGCCCTCGGCGAGACCTACGACTACTCGGCGGAGTTCCTGCCGGCCGGCGACGGCGGCTGGCTGGGGTCCACGACGGGCGTCCTGCAGTACACCGTGCCGGTCCTGCACGCCGAGGTGCAGCTCGCGTGCTGGAACCCCGCGCACGCGCCGAACGAGTCCTCCGCGCCCGAATGCGCGAGCCAGCCGTGGCGGATCGGCGACGCCGAGACGCTCGGGCTGCGCGCGAGCGCGATCGGCGCGCCGTCGGGCGAGATCGTGATCGCGCGCCTCGACGACGGGGCACTCACGCCGATCGCGGCGCCGGCGGCGACCGACGCCGACGGCCACGCGCTGTTCGCGATCCCCGCCGCCGACATCGGCGTCGCCGGCGGCGGCTACGAGCTGCGCGCCCTCTACCTGAGCGACGACGGGACGATGGAGGGCACCTCGGGGGAGGGCACCGCCGTCGCGGTGCGGATGACGCCGACCGTGACGCTGAGCGGCGGCGGCAGCGGCGTCTACGGCGACCCGGCGGCCGGCGCGCTGACGGTCGTCGTGAGCGGCCCCGGCCCGGTCCCGACCGGCACCGTGCGCCTCGGCGAGTGCCCGGCGGTGCCGGACGCCGGCAGCGTCGCGCTCGACGCCGACGGACGGGCGGTACTCGACGTGAGCCGCTCGTCCGTCTCGGCCGGCTCGCGGGCCTTCGTCGCGCGGTACTGCGGCGACGAGGCCTACGGCCGGGGCGCCTCGGACGCCGTCGACTACGCCACGACGACGGCCGGGACCTCGATCCAGATCCTCGAGATCGCGCCTGCCGCGCCGCGGTACGGCCAGGACGTCGCCGTCACGGTCCGCGTCACCGCCGCGGCGCCGAGCGACGCCGAGCCGCAGGGCGCCGTCACCGTCGGGGTGGACGGCATCGGCGAGTTCGGGCCGGTGAGCAACGACGGGGCGATCACGGAGGACGACGGCGTCGCCGACTTCGTCGTCACGATCCCGGCCGGGGCGATCGGCGCGGGCGGACATGAGCTGACGGCCGCGTTCGCCGCCGGCTACGGCGGGCCCGGTCCGCAGGACTTCGCCGACTCGGCGAGCGCCGCCGCGACCGGCCTCGAGGTGCTGCCTGCGCCGACCTCGACGCGGCTCGTCGCCGATCCCGTGACGAGCGCCTACGGCCGGGCGGTCGCGCTGACCGCCACGGTCGACGCGACGGACGCGGCCGCCTGCCCGGCCGGCGACGTCGTGTTCCGCGCCGGGACGGCGACCCTCGACACGGTCGCCGTCGACGACTGCGCGGAGGGCGTCGCGACCGTCGAGACGACCGTCGCCGCCGCGGCGATCGGCGTCGGCACGACGACGCTCACCGCCGAGTTCCGCCCGGCGACCGGGCCTCGGAACTTCGAGCCCTCGACCGGCACGGTCCCCGGCTACGTCGTCGACCGGGCGTCGCCCGCCGTCGTCGTGAGCGGTCCCTCCGCCTTCTCCTTCGGCGACGACGGGGCGCTCTACGGCCTATCGGTGACGGCGCCCGCGCAGCCGAGCGGGACCGTCCATCCGGCGGACGGGACGACCGTCGCCGTCGCGGCGGTGCCGGCCGACGGCGCGCCGATCCCGCTCGGCACGACGACGCTGACCGACGGGATGGGCAGCATCTCCGCCGTCGCGATCGCGGCGCTGCCGCCCGGCGAGTACACCCTCACCGCCGAGTTCGCCGGGGACGCGCGCTTCGCGGCGGCCAGCGGGACGCACGCCGTCACGATCGCGCCCGCCAGCACGTATCTCACCCTCGAGGCGGTGAGCGGCACCGCCGTCGCGTACGGCGACGCGTCGACGACGGCGACCGTCACGGTGGAGAACACCGCGAACGGCGCCTACCCGGAGGGCGACCTCGTGCTGCGCTGGAACGGCCACGAGGTGGGCCGCGCGACGCTCGGACCGGCGGACGACGGGCCGCCCGGCCGGCGCACGACGACCGTCCCCCTCGAGTACCTGAGCACCATCACCGCGCCCGGCACCGGCTGGCTCGTGGCCTCCTTCGAGCCGGCGCCCGGCTTCGCGCCCGACGGCGGCTACCCGAGCGACGACCACCTGCCGCGCCGCTCCGTCACGCTCACCGGCGCCGAGGTCCACGTCGAGCTCGACGCGACGCTCGTGCTCGGCGAGCCGGTCGTCGCCACCGCCTGGGTCAGCGCCGTCGGTGCGAGCGCGCCGATCGTGCCCGCCGCGGGCACGGTGCAGTTCCTCGTGATGAGCCTCACCGGGGGCGCCGCGAACTGGAGCTGCGAGCCGGTGGGCCTCGTCGACGGCACCGCATCGCTCGACGCCGACCCGCTCTGCACCGACGGGACGACGAACCGGCTCGGCTCGGAGCTGCTCGCCGACGCCGCCGGCACCTGGCGCGTCCGCGCCATCCTGCACCTCCTCGAGGACCATCCCGCGAACCGGCTGCTGACGACGGGCGGCGATCCGTCGAACGAGACCGCGACGGTCGACCGGACGCTCACCGCGTTCACCCCGTCGATCGCCGTCGATGCGCCCGCGAGCGTGCAGCTCGGGCAGGACGTCGTCGTCGGCGTCACCCTCGGCGGCGGCGCGATCGTGCCGACCGGCAAGGTCGACGTGCTCCGCTCGGGCGTGATCGTCAGCGCGCTCGACGGCGTCGACCTCGTCGACGGCACGGCGACGGTCGACATCACCGGCTTCATCGAGGACTATGTCGCCCTCCGCGGCATCGGCCCCATCGACGACCTCACCGTCCGCTACCGCGGGGACGCCGCCCACGAGCCCGCGACCTCGGCGCCGTTCGCCGTCGGGGTCGCGAAGACCGGCACCACGACGACGCTCGACACCGACCACCGGAACGTGTTCGGCGAGCTGCTGCCGGTGCTCCTCACCACGGACGTCGTCTACGTCGCGACCGTCGCCCAGACGGCCGGCACACCGGAGGGCTACGTCAACCTCTACCGGGGCACCGCGGCGACCGGGACGCCGCTCGGGCAGGCGCCGGTCGACGCCGACGGCCGCGCCGCCATCACCGTCTCCGGTGTCACCACCGCCTATGCCGGCGACATCACGGCCGTCTTCTTCTCCACCGCGGGGAACGTCGAGGGCAGCACGGGCACGCTCGCCCACAGCTGGATCGCGCCGCCGGTCGTCGTGACCATCCAGGGCCCGGCGAGCACCGCGATCGGCCTGCACGACACCTTCACGACGACCGTCGGTCTCGACCGCGACGCGCTGCCGGAGCTCTTCCCCGCCTGGATGCTGCCGGCGGCTCCGCCGACCGGCGTGGTCGCGATCGGGGACGGGGCCGGCACGAGCTGCGAGGCGCTGCTCTCCCCGACGAGCGACCCCGGCCTGAGCGAGGGCGCATGCCAGCTGACCCATTCCTCGCTCGGCGCGCACACGATGACGGCGAGCTATCCGGGGCTCGCCTTCTGGAGCGCGGGCGCCTCGGCGCCGCTGACGACGACGGTCGCGAAGGGCACGCCCGCGCTCGCGCTGCGCACCGAGGCGAGCACCTACCAGGGCCTCGCCACCATCCCGGTCGACTGGACGGTGGGCGGGCCGACCGACGGCGGCACGGTCGAGATCCGGCTCGGCGGCGCCACCGTCTGCACGTCGAGCGAGCTCTCCGGCTCCTGCCAGGTCGCGCTGCCGAACCGCGCCGCCGGGACGGACACCGTGGGGCTGCAGCTCGTCTTCACCGGCAGTCCGCTGTGGGGCTCGCGCTCCGCGGCGCAGGCGCTGCGCATCCTCGCCTGCATGCCGTACGCCGAGCCGCTCGTCACCCTGCCGGGCGCCGGCACCGCGTGGTACTCCTCCGCGCCGAACTGCGGCGGCGGCACCGGCTTCCTCGAGGGCACCCCGATCGGCATCTCGGCCGTCGCCGACGACGGCTACCAGTTCACCGGCTTCCAGCGAGGCTCCGGCTCGGGCGCCGGCAGCCCCTTCACGGCGGCGGAGCAGAGCCTCGGGCCGAACGGGCCGCCCTACCGTCACGGCAGCGTCAGCTACGCGCCGGCGCCGCTGTGGGGCGTCGACGGCGCGCTGCAGCCGATCCGGCCCGTCGCCGTCTTCGCCCCCGCCTGCGTCCCCGTGACGTTCTACGCGGAGGGCCCGGGCGCGCGCTGGCAGGACGTCGCCCCCGACACCGCGCCGAACTGCGGCCGGCCGGGCGAGGTCGTCTCGCCGAACATGGTCGACCTCTGGTATCTGGTCGGCACCGAGATCCGGGTGGTCGCCGAGCCGCCCGCCGAGCACCGCAGGTTCAACGGCTGGGACCCGGACACGACGACCACCGGCACCTACGACCGGACGCTGACGTACACGGTCCGCGCCGGCGCCGCGAACTGGATCCTGGGCCGCTACGGGAACGTCTGCTACCAGAGCGCGCCGCGGGTCGTGCAGCCGGCGGAGGGCACGATCACCCTCGACCCGGTCGCGCCGAACTGCGTCGACCCGCAGACGGGCGAGGTCGGCTACGCCTACGGCACGGTCGTCGGCGGCCGGCTGAGCGACGCGGTCGGCACCGCGCTGCAGACCGTCCAGACGCGCTCGATCACCGGTCGGATCGTGAGCGACCGGCAGTGGGTCCCCGAGCGCCCCGTGACCTTCGACGGCTTCACCGGCGACGCGGAGCTCCGGCTCGGCTCGCCGACGACCGCGACGGACGCCGACGGGGTGCGGCGCACGACGCGGCCCTTCAGCGTCGTGCTCGGCACGACGCCGCGGACCGTCTCCGCGGACTACGGCTCCTGCGCGATCCTGTCGACCGCGGTCGCCGGCGGATCGATCCAGGACCTGCGCGGGGCCGCGCCCGGGACGGTCACCGTGGGCACCCCGGGCAACTGTCCGCTCGGCGCCGGCTTCGGCCTCGACACCTGGTACCGGCCCGGCACGTCCGTGACCCTCACGGCGGCGAACGCGGCGGGCACGAGCGGCTTCATCGGCTGGTCCGGGCTGCCGACGCGCTCGACCGACCGCAGCGTGACGTTCACCATCCGCCAGGACACCACCGCGACTGCGTCCTTCGGCTCGAACGCGAGCTGCCGCAGCTACGGCACCACAGTCGTGCCGGCCGGCTCGCTCGACCTCGAGGTGAGCTGGGGCGCGGGGCCGAACCCCTGCCTCGCGTTCCGCCCGAACTCGTACGACGACCGGCACCCGGACGGCAACGTCATGATGGTCGACGCGTCGATCGCCTCGCCGCTCGCGGACGGGGCCGAGGTCGTCATGGCGTACTCGACCTCCGACGCCGGCAACCGCGACGTCGCGAGCCTCTGGCAGCGCACCGGCCAGCTGAGCGCCGAGGTGCACGGCACGACGAACGTCGTCGCCTACGCGTGCGAGTTCGTCCAGATCGGCGCGAACGTGCTCGCGCCCGACGGCCGGACGCCGACGGACGGCGGCGCGTCGAACGTCGACCGCGCCTCGAAGGACCGCCTCGCCGACTTCCTCGCCACGCAGGAGGGCGACTGCTCGGTCGGGGCCGACCCGCGGTCCGGCTACGGCGACTACGCCTGGACGGTCGGCACGCGGCTCGTCCCGCTCGTCACCGCCGACCCCGTCGCGTACCGCTTCCTCGGCTGGTCGGGCGACGTGAGCGGGACGGGGGAGACGCCGGACGCGCCGCTGCGCGTCGTCGGCGACGGGACGAGCGCGAACTACGCGTACCGCGTCACCGCGAACTTCCAGGCGATCTGCTACCGGCTCGACACCTCGGAGGCGATCGACGCGATCGACTTCCCGAACCTGCCGGGCCAGATCCTCTCCGCGCGCGGCCGCCCGAAGGTCGAGGTCGTGACGAACCCGAACTGCCCGGGCGTCCGGCCGGCGGAGCACATGTACCTCGGCGGCACCCCCGTCGTGCTGCGCGCGAGCGACGGCGGCGACACGCTGTTCCGCGACTGGGCGGACCCCGCCTACGAGGTCGACCCGACCGACCACCACTGGGCCTCGGTCATGATGACGCAGGACCGCCGCCTCGTCCCGTACTTCTCCGAGAAGTCGGTGGGCGAGTACATCACCTCCTACGGCAGCGACATCGCGAACGGCATGGCGCTCGGGGCGAAGATCACGGCCGGCTTCGTCGCCGCGAGCGCCTCCGCCTACCTCAAGACGGCGATCTCGAACGTCGCGCTCGTCGTCTCCGCCGTCGGCTACGTCGCCCAGGGGCTGGAGGCGCTCGGCGTGAGCGGGACGGTCATCGACGGGATGAAGCAGGCCTCGACGCTGGTCAGCAACATGATCGACATGTTCTTCGCCCCGCTCGACTGCATCAGCGCCTGGTCCGCCGGGGGCGAGGGGACGGCGCTGTTCGCGGCGCAGAACGTCCTCGGTGCGGCGATCGTGCAGGCGGCGACCGCGAACCCGCAGCAGGCGCAGGACGCGACCTCCACGCTCGCGAGGCTCAAGCAGACCGCGCAGGAGGCGAAGCAGCAGGCGGATCCGGCGATCAAGGGCGCGCGGGCGCTCAACGCGGCGAAGACCGTCTACCAGGCGGGGGCGAACGGCGGCATCGGCTTCGACCCGAGCCAGTCGGCCGCCGACGCCTGGGGCTCGGCGGCGAGCATCAGCGTGTTCTCGTCCTGCATGTCGGGCCGCGTCGGCGACGTGATGAGCTCCGTCGAGGCGCTCGCCGGGACCTGATCCGGGGCGTCGTCAACCGGCGGCGACGGCCGCGGCGAGCAGGCGCAGCGTCGTCTCGCGCGCGGGCACGCGGTCGAGCGGCTCGCCGTCGTGCGCGCCCGCGGCGGGGGAGACCATGATCTCGTCGACCTCGTGCGCCTCGGCGAGCGCACGGATCGCGCTCGCGGCGGCCGCGGGATCGCCGACGATCCAGCGGTCCATCACCTGCGCCGCGAGCTCGTCGACGGCGGGGTCGCCCGCGCCCGACCGCGCCTCCTCGACGGTCTCGACCGGGCGCATGGGCCGGTTCGTGCGGATCCGGGCGAATGACCGCGCCTGCGGGAGCGCGAGCTCGCGCGCCTCGGCGGCGTCCTCCGCGACGACCGCGTTGACGGTGACCAGGGTGGTCGGCTCCGGGTGCTCCTCGCTCGGCTGGTACTCGCGGCGGTAGGTCGTCAGCGCCCGCTCGATCCCCTCGCCGGAGAAGTGGTTCGCGAAGACGTAGGGCAGCCCGAGCGAGGCGGCGAGCCGGGCCGAGTAGTCGCTCGAGCCGAGCAGCCAGACCTCGGGCGAGCCGGTCGCCGCGGGCGTCGCCGCGATCGGATAGGGGCGGTCGGAGGTGAGCCGCAGCGAGGCGCCGCCCGGCCGCATGAGCGAGATGATGTCCGTCACGTGGTCCGGGAAGCGCTCGACGTCGCCCGCGACGCCGCTCGAGCGGAGCACCTGGGTGATGATCGGGTCGCTGCCCGGCGCCCGGCCGATCCCCAGGTCGATCCGGCCGGGGGCGAGCGCCTCGAGCGCGGCGAACTGCTCCGCGACGACGAACGGCGCGTGGTTCGGCAGCATGACGCCGCCCGAGCCGACCCGGATGCGCGTCGTCACGGCCGCGGCCGCCGCCGCGAGCACGGGCGGCGTGGTCGAGGCCACCGCCGGCATGTTGTGGTGCTCGGCGAACCAGTAGCGCGTCGCGCCGAGCTCCTCGGCGACCCGCACCAGTGCGAGCGAGGCCGCGACCGCCTGCGCGCTGCTCTGTCCGGTCCGCACGGGCACGAGGTCGAGCACGGAGAGCCTCACCCTCGTTGCAGCGCCGTCCCCACCCCACCTATTCCTGCCGTCCTCATCGCTCCGGTGTCACTCGTGGCGGGAATGGCGCGCCCAGAGCGACCACCAGTGACACCGGAACGCCGGGGGGACGGGAATGTTTATGCGTGTGAATGGGGTTGGGGAGAGGGTGAGTGAGATGAGCAGCGTGAGCTTCGGGATCGACACCTTCGGGGCGGTGACGCGCACGGTCGACGGCGAGCCCGTCTCCCAGGCGCAGGTGATCCGCGACATCGTGGAGGAGGGGCGGCTCGCCGACGAGGTCGGCGTCGACCACTTCGGCCTCGGCGAGCACCACCGGCCCGAGTTCGCCGTCTCGAACCCGCACACCGTCCTCGCCGGCCTCGCGACCGTGACGAGCCGGATCACGCTCGGCACCGCCGTCACCGTGCTCTCCTCGGACGACCCGGTGCGGGTCTGGCAGCAGTTCAGCGAGATCGACGCGCTCTCGAACGGGCGCGCGGAGGCGGTCCTCGGCCGCGGCTCGTTCATCGAGTCCTACCCGCTGTTCGGCTACGACCTGCAGGACTACGAGGAGCTGTTCGAGGAGAAGCTCGAGCTCTTCGAGCTGCTGCGCACCGAGGGACCCGTGACCTGGTCCGGCCGGCTGCGGGCGCCGCTGACCGAGCAGCAGGTGTACCCCAAGACGGAGCGCGGCCGCATCCCCGCCTGGATCGCGGTCGGCGGCTCGCCGAACTCGGTCGTCCGCGCCGCGAGCCACGGCATCCCGCTGATGCTCGCGATCATCGGCGGCGACCCGCGACGGTTCCAGCCGTTCATCGGGCTCTACCACCAGGCGCTCGAGCAGATCCACGCCGAGCATCCCGAGCGCCCGGCGTCCCTGCCCATCGCCGTCCACTCGCCCGGCTTCATCGCGGCGACCGACGAGGAGGCGGTCGAGCGCTTCGTGCCCGGCTGGATGGAGACCCGGGCGAAGATCGGCGCCGAGCGCGGCTGGGGCCCGCCGCGGCCCGACGAGGTCCGCCACGAGATCGAGCAGGGCTCCCTCTACCTCGGCAGCCCGGAGACCGTCGCGCGGAAGATCGCCGCCACGGTCCGGGACCTCGGCGTGGACCGCTTCGACCTCAAGTACGACAGCGGCGGGCCGCACGCGTACTCGATGGAGACGATCGAGCGCTACGGCCGCGAGGTGATCCCGATGGTCCGGGACATCCTGGCGAGCTGACCCTCAGGACGCGGCTGGCGGCGGCGCCGGGGACGCCGGTGCGGGCGGCGGCGCTACGGCCCGGCGTCGGCGGGCGCGGACGATCGCGATGACGATCCAGACGACCGCGCCGATCACCACGATCGGGATGAGCCACGGCACGAGGACGCCGAGGGCGACGAGCACGCCCGCGAAGAAGCCGCCGAGCGCGTCCCACCCGGCCAGGATGCCGTCCCAGAACGACCCCGGCTCGGGCCCGGCGAGCACCGGCTCCGAGACGAAGGCGGCCGTCAGGGTCGACATGGCGATCTGGTCGTCGTAGTAGCGCTGCTGCGCCTCGAGCGACTCGAGCTGCGCCTGGCGGTCGCTGATCGCCGTCTCGAGCTGGATCAGCGCGTCCACCTCGCTCGCCTGGGCCTGCAGCTCGATGAGGCGGTCGATCGAGGCGCGCAGCGCGCCGATCCGCGCCTCGAGGTCCTGCACCTCGACGGTCACGTCGCTCGCGTTCGTCGAGATGGTCTGCACCTCGCCGAGTCCCCTCAGCTCCTCGATCACGCCGTCGAGCGCGTCGGCGGGCACCCGCAGGGTGAGCGTCGCGCTGCCCCCGGAGTAGTCGGTCGGGGCCTGGACGCTGCGCGCGTCGATCCGTCCGCCCGCACGGTCGACGATCTCGCCGGCCCGCTCGGCCGCGGTCTCCGGCTGCGCGGCGAGGATCGTCGCCTGCCCGGTCACGATGATCGAGCGGTCGGCCTCCGCGCCGATCCGCACGTCGCCCGGGAGCGCGGCGTCGGCGGAGGACTCGCTCGAATAGGGCACGGCCGGCACCGGCACCGGCGCCGGCATGAGCTGAGCGCCGGAGGCCCCGCCGCCGGCGTCGTTGACGGCGGCGGAGCATCCGGCGAGTCCGAGGGTGGCGGTGAGGATCAGGACGGCGGTGGCGGCGGCGCGAGACCCCTTCATGCCGCTCACGCTAGGGCGCGCCCGGGCCGGGGGCCAGGGGGCATAGGGCCTTCTCAGCGGAACGTGATCGAAGCGTGACTCGGGAGCGGTCCGTCGACTCGCCGCGCTCGCTCAGGGGTCGGAGAACGGTGCGCCGCTAGCCGCCGTTGGCGACCATGCCGCCGCTGACGCTGATCGTCTGCGCCGTCATGAAGGAGGCCTCGTCGCTGAGCAGGTAGACGATGTTCGCCGCCATCTCGCTCGCGGGGACCGTCTTGTCGAAGAGCTGCAGCTTCGTGAGCTCGGCGAGGTGCTCCTTGTCGTCGGGGAGCATCTTGGTCTCGGTTGCGGCCGGGGCGATGGCGTTCACCCGGATGTTGTCCGGCGCGACGAGCGCGGCGACGGCGCGGGTGAGGCCGATGATGCCGCCCTTGGAGGCCGGATAGGCCGCCGCGAGCGGCACCGGGCGCAGCGCGCCGACCGAGGACAGCGTGACGATCGAGCCGCCGGCCGGGCCGACCGCCTTGATGAGCGGCATCGCGGCACGGAGGCAGTAGAACGTCCCGGTCAGGTTGACCCGGATGACGAGGTCCCAGGACTCGTCGTCGATGGTGTCGAGGTCCGGGTCGCCGGGGAAGTCGCTCGCGCGCTTCGGCGCGTCCGGGATGCCGGCGGCCGCGACGAGGTGGTGCAGCACGCCGTGCTCGGCGCGCACGCGCTCGAACGCGGCGTTCACGGAGGCGCTGTCGCCGACGTCGGTCGGGATCGCGACGGCGCCCTCGACGCCGCCCCACGTCTCGTGCAGCAGCTCGGCCCGCAGGTCGAGGCAGTAGACGGTGGCGCCCTCCGCGAGGAGCCGTTCGGCGACCGCGCGGCCGATGCCGCGCGCGGCCCCGGTGACCGCCGCGATGCGCCCGTCGAAGCGCCGCGCGCCCCACGTCTCGACCTCGGTCTCGCCGACCCTGACCGTGCTGGACATCCTCGTCCCCTTCCCGTGCGGCTCCCGGATCGCGCGATGCGAGCGGAGTTGCGGATGGTGTCAGATTGTCATACATTCGCCGAGGATTCAAAGGAGAAGCCCGTGCAGACCTTCCCCCGGCCGAGCGAAGAACGGCTCTACGTGGAGCGCCGCGCGATCGACGCGAGCTGCCCCGAATGCGGCGGCGCCGACATCCGCGCCTATCGCGTGCTCTCCGAGGGCGGCTGGTGGGACGCCGAGAAGTGCCAGGACTGCCTCGCCTCGCTCTCCCGCGTGCCCGCGCCCGCGCTCGGCTCGTACGTGCCGCTCGGCACGACCGTCCCCGCGGTCAGCGCCTTGGCCTCGGAGCGGCGCTGATGTTCGGCGTCGACGTCGGCGGGACGTTCACGGACGTCGTCGCGATCCGCGACGGCCGGGTCGAGGTGACCAAGGTGCCCTCGAGCCGCGTCGACCCGGCCGGCTCGGTCGTCGAGGGGGCGCGGCGCCTCGGCGTCGCCGGCAGCCCCGTCTTCAACCACGCGAGCACGATGGGCCTGAACGCCGTCCTCGAGCGCCGGCTGCCGAAGATCGCGTTCCTCACCACCGAGGGCTTCCGCGACATCCTCGACCGCGGCACCATCCACCGCCCGCTCGACGCGCAGACCGACCCCGCGTGGCGGCGGACCTTCGGGGACGCGGCCCGCCCGCTCGTGCCGCGCTACCTGCGTCGCGGCATCCGGGAGCGCAAGACCGCGCGCGGCGAGACGCTCTTCCCGCTCGACGAGACGCAGGCGCGCCACGAGCTGGAGATCCTGCGGAGGACGAACGTCGAGGGCGTGGCGATCTGCCTCATCAACGCGTACGTCGACCCGGAGCACGAGCTGCGGCTCCGCGAGCTCGTCCACGAGGTGCTCCCCGGCGTCGAGGTCTCCATCTCCTCGCAGACCAGCCCGCTCGCCCGCGAGTACGAGCGCGCCTCGACGACCGTGATCGACGTCATCATGAAGCTGCTCTTCGACGACTACGCGAAGCAGCTCGACCGCGAGCTCGGCGAGCTCGGCTTCGCGGGCCAGCTCAACTTCGCGGACTGCGCCGCGAACCTGCTGCCGTGGGAGGAGGCGCTCGAGCGGCCGTTCCGCATCCTCTTCGCGGGCCCCGCCGCCGGGACGGTGTCGAGCGGCCACCTCGGGCAGGTCATCGGCCGGCGGAACATCCTGTGCGCCGACGTCGGCGGCACCTCGACGGACGTCTCGATCATCGTCGACGGCAAGCCCTTCGTGCAGAACACCTTCGAGATCGAGCACGACCTCATCATCAACGCGCTCTCCACCGAGGTCTCGAGCGTCGGCGCGGGCGGCGGCTCGCTCGTGACCGTCAGCGCGTCGGGCGGCATCGCCGTCGGCCCGGGCAGCGCGGGCGCCGAGCCCGGCCCGGCCTGCTACGGTCGCGGCGGGACGCAGCCGACCGTCACCGACGCCGTGCTGCTCATGGGGGTCCTCGACCCGCACGGCTTCGCGGGCGGCGAGTTCGAGCTCGACGCGGGCGCCGCCGAGGCCGCGTTCCTCGCGCTCGACACCCCGGTGCCGTTCGAGGAGCGGATCCGGACCACCTACCGCCTCGCGGTCGCGCACATGGCCGAGGAGATCCTCAACGTCGCGGTGCGCCACGGCGTCGACATCCGCGACTTCAGCTTGATGGCCTACGGCGCGGCCGGCGGCATGCTGCTGCCCGCCGCGCTCGAGCTGCTGCCGCTGCGCGAGGTCGTCGTCCCGCCGAACCCCGGCCTGTTCTCGGCGATCGGCCTGCTCAGCACCGACCAGGTGTACTACGAGTCGGAGAGCGCGTACGTCGTCTTCGGCCCGGACAGCGTCGAGGAGATCGCCGCGGTGTACGAGCGGATGGAGGCGAGCCTCCGCGCGCGGCTCGGCGAGGCCGCGGCGGGCCTGCCGGTCCGGCGCTCGTTCGACGGCCGCCTCGTCGGGCAGAGCTGGGAGATCCCGTTCGTGCAGCTGCCGGACGGTCCCATCACCGCCGACTCGCTCGCGGGCGTCATCGCGGCGTTCCACGACGCCTACGAGGCGCGCAACGGCAATCGCTTCGACGCCTTCCCGGTCGAGGGCGTCACCTACCGGGTCGAGATCGTCGTCCCTGCGGAGAAGGTCGACTACCGACCGGCGCCCGAGACCGCGCCGTTCCCCGCCGCGCCCGAGGGCACGCTGACCCTGCGGCACGTCGCCGCGGAGCCGATCCAGGCCGAGTGGTTCTCGCGCGAGGCGCTCACGACGGGCGCGACCGTCACCGGACCCGCCGTGATCCGCGAGCGCCTCAGCACGACCTACATCCCGCCGGGCCAGCAGGCCGTCGTCGGCCGGGTGGGCGAGATCATCATCACGGGAGGTGCGCAGTGAGCACGCTGACGGCAGCGCCGGGCCACGCGGAGCGCGGGCGCATCCGGGACCTCGACGAGGCGGCGTTCCGTCAGCGGTACGCCTGCGACCGCTACACCGCGACGGTCCTCGGCAACCGCTTCGACTACCTGGTCGAGCACATGAGCGTGCGCCTGCTCACCGGCGCGTTCTCCCCGGTGCTCCGCGACTTCTACGACCTCGCCTGCACGATCTCCGGTCCGCCGGAGCTCGACTACCTCGTGCCGGCGGCGAGCAACGGCATCGTGCTGATGGCCGGGACGACGATCGACGCGGTGCCGAACATGGTGCGGGAGTACGGCGTCGAGCGGCTCCGCCGCGGCGATGTGCTCATCGCGAACGATCCGTATCGCACCGGCAACCACAACAACGACCTCGTCTTCGTCCGGCCCGTCTTCCTCGGCGAGCGGATCGTGAGCTTCGTGACGCTCAACGCGCATCAGCTCGACATGGGCGGCACGGTGCCCGGCGGCTTCTCGGCGACGAAGCAGAACGTGTACGAGAACGGCCTCGTCCTCTCGCCCCGGCTGCTGGTCAGCGAGGGGCGGAACGTCGAGGAGTCGTTCTCGGTCATCTTCGACAACGTGCGGATGGCGGAGATCCTGCTGCCGGACATGCTGACGGTGCTCTCCAGCCTCGAGCTCGGCGAGCGCCTCGTCCTCGAGTCGATCGAGCGCTACGGCATCGACGCCTTCCTCGGCGCGATGCGCTACTCGGTGGACGCCGCGGCCGAGCAGATGGCGCTCGGCCTCGCCGAGCTGCCGGACGGCGACTGGGAGGCCGAGCACGGCGTCGACGCGGACGGCGTCGACGACTCCGAGTCGTACCCGGTCCACGTCGCGATCCGCAAGCGCGGGGAGCGCATCGAGGTGGACCTCTCGGGCACGCACCGCCAGGCCCGGTCCTCGATCAACGCGACGGTCTGGGAGGTCAAGCTCGCCGTCGGCATCGCGCTGAAGTACAACATCGATCCGCGCGGCCGCTTCAACTCTGGGCTGTTCCGGAACATCGACGTCGTCATCCCCGAGGGCACGGTCGTCTCGGCGCTGCCGCCGGACGGCGCCGTCTTCCTCTACTTCGAGCAGTCGCAGGTGATCCTCGCGACGCTGCTGATGGCGCTCGAGGAGGCGCTGGGGCAGAACGCGATCGCCGGCGACCGGGGGCAGACCAACCTGCACACGGCCTTCGGCGCCTGGCCCGACGGCTCGCCCTGGGCGGCGATCATGCAGCTCGGCGGCGAGGTCGGCCCGTTCGGAGCGAACCGGCACGGCGACGCCGACTCGCAGTGCATGTCCTACCTCGCGAACGGGGTGGCGCCGAGCGTGGAGCAGGTGGAGAAGGACTCGCCCGTCGTCATGCTCCGGCACCAGCCCGTGCCGGACACGGCCGGCCCCGGCTTCCACCGCGGCGGCAACGCGGTCCTGCGCGAGACGCTCTTCCTCACGCCGGCGTTCCACTCGATCATCGAGCTGCGCCACAAGACGGAGACGGGCTTCGGCGTCCAGGGCGGCGGCAACGGCGTCAACGGCGGCGTCTGGCTGTTCCCCGCCGCGGAGGACGGCAGCGCCGCCATCCCCGCGACGGGCGACTTCGCTCGATCGACCCCCTGGGCGGGGGTGCTCGACCCGGACACCCGCGCGCCGAGCCGCGACGGGGTCTACCACTATCCCTTCGACTCGGCGAAGACGAGCGGGGCGAACGCGGTGCTGCGCTACATCTGCAACGGCGCGGGCGGCTGGGGCGACCCGCTCGAGCGCGATCCGGAGCGCGTCCGGGTCGACGTTCGTGACGAATATGTGACGATCGACGGCGCGGCCCGGCTGTACGGTGTGGTCATCGTCGGGGACCCTCACGAGGACCCGGAAGGGGTCGCCGTGGACGCCGAGGGCACCGTCGCCCTCCGCGCCCGGATGCGGGCAGAACGTCAGGAAACCTGAACAACAGGAATCCTGTCGATTCGCCCGTCCGCGTGTGTAATATGAATCCGTTGTCGGACAGGATCGTCAGACAGCACGACAAAGAAGTCACCCAGAAAGCGAGCAATCACATGCAACGACGCATCAAGGCCGCCCTCGGCGGTACTGCGGCCATCGCATCGCTCGCCCTCGTGCTCGCGGGATGCACCACCCCGTCGGGCGACGGCGGCGGCGATGCCTCGGCGACCTTCACGCTCCCCGATTCGCTCCGCGACGCGGTGACCGGCGAGTGCACGATCGAGCCGCTCGAGGGCGTCGACGTCGAGGCCGCGGGCGACTACGTCCAGCCCTGGCTGAGCGCCGAGAAGGAGATCGTCCCCACCGCGCTCGGCTGGGGCCCGCTCCAGGGCACGGTGCCGGACGGGCTGGTCATCGGCTACGCGAACAACATGACCCCGGTCGGCGACGCCCAGTGGCGCCCGTACATCCAGGCGGCGGCCGAGGCGGCCGGCGGGACGTTCGTGAACTACCCCACCGGTCCGGACCCGCAGTCGGCGCAGGCGGGCTTCGACACCATCCTCGCGGACGCGGCGGCCGGCAAGCTCGACATCCTGGTCGTCGGCGCGGTCTCGCCGCGCACGGTGCAGTCGCAGGCGGAGACGCTGCTCAGCGACTACCCGGAGGTCCAGGTCGTGTGGGGTGCGGACCCGTACGCGAACCGCGACCTCGGTCTCGACGACTCGATCGGCGACTACGGCGGGTCCATCGTCAACGGCAACGTGCTCGCGGCCGCCGCGGTGTACTACACCTGCGGCGCGGCGACCGACTTCACGTGGTACACCACGAACGACCTGGAGTTCACCTCGGTGAACCTCGAGGCCGCGGAGGCGTTCCTCGCGGAGCTCGCCCCGAACGCGACGCTGCGCGAGGTCGTCGGCTCGATCACCTCGGCGGCGGCCACCGACCTGATCATCCCGGACCTGCAGGGACACCCGGAGTCGCAGTTCTTCGTGTCGCCGCTGGACCAGTACCAGATCGGCATCAAGGACGCGGCCGAGACCGCCGGCATCGACAACTGGTACGGGATCGGGCAGTCGTCGCTCCCCGCGAACGTCGACCAGATCAAGGCCGGCGCCCAGTACGGCGGCTACACGCTGGACTTCGAGCAGTTCATGTTCCAGCTCATCGACCAGGGCCTCCGGATGTATCTGGGCGAGTGGCCGGCCGAGGGCTACGGCGAGGACAACTGGGAGCTCATCAACTCCTCGATGTCGACGCTGATCACCCCCGGCAACGTCAACGACCTCGACATCGACGCCACCGGCCACTACACCGCGGTCCCGGACACGGCGGCGAAGTACGTCGAGCTCTGGGGCAAGTGAACCGGGCCTGATGCGCTGAAGGAGGTGCTGCCCGTCGGCCGACCGGCGGGCGGCGCCTCCTTCGCCCTGTCGTCATCCACCGTTCGATCTCGAACCTCGAATGCGATCACTAAGGAGAGGCCACGGACATGGTCGCCACCGCCACCGGTGAGCTGCTGCTGCAGATCACCGGGATGCTCAAGGACTTCCCCGGCACCCGGGCCCTCGACGACGTCTCGCTCGACGTGCACAGTGGCGAGATCGTCGCCGTCGTCGGCCACAACGGCTCCGGCAAGTCGACGCTCGTCAAGATCCTCGCGGGGGTCTACACCAAGGACGCCGGCGAGGTCGCGTTCCCGTCCTCCACCGAGACGGAGCCGACGGAGCTGCACATCGTCCACCAGGACCTCGGCCTCTCGATGCCGTTCAGCACGATCGAGAACCTCGGCCTGGTGTCGACGAAGGGCGGCGGGCTCGCCCCGCTCAACAAGCGCCGGGAGCGCGACCGCGCGATCGAGCTCATCAGCCGCTTCGGCGAGCCCTTCGACATCACCGCGCCGGTCGCCACGCTCGCGCCGGCTCAGCGCTCCATCATCGGCATCGCCCGCGCGCTCGACGGCTGGAAGCACTCGCGGAACATCATGATCCTCGACGAGCCGACCGAGGCGCTCGCCGCCGGCGAGGTCGAGGTGCTGTTCGACGCGGTGAAGAAGCTCGCCGCCGAGGGCGCCGGCATCATCTTCATCTCCCACCGCCTCGACGAGGTGCTCACGCTCGCCGACCGCATCGTCGTCCTGCGCAACGGCCAGAAGGTCGCCGACCAGCCTCGCGACACCGTCGACCACGACCGGCTCGTCGAGTTCGTCACCGGCGCCTCCGCCCACGAGGGCGAGGTGGGCCGCACCGATCATCTGTGGACCGACGAGGTCGTGCTCGACGTGCAGGGCCTCGCCGGTGCCGACATCGAGGACATCGACCTCACGGTGCACGCCGGCGAGATCGTCGGCGTCGCCGGCGTCCTCGGCTCGGGTCGGGAGGCGCTGCCGGCCCTGCTCTTCGGCTCGATCCCCGGCCGCGCCGACCGCTACCAGCTCGGCGGCAAGGGCTACCGCAAGCGCCGCCCGCGCGAGAGCATCCGGCGCGGCATGGCGTTCGTCCCGGGCGACCGTGCGAAGTTCGGCTCGATCCGTCCGATGACCGCCCGGGAGAACGTGACGCTGCCCGAGCTGGGCTCGGTGAGCAACGGCGCCGGGGCGATCAGCGTGCGCCGGGAGCGCGCGCAGGTGCAGGCGCTCGTCGCGAAGTACGACGTCAAGCCGCCGCGCCCGGAGCAGGTCTTCGCGCAGTTCTCCGGCGGCAACCAGCAGAAGATCGTCTTCGCCAAGTGGCTGCGGAACGCCCCGAAGCTCCTGCTCCTGGAGGAGCCCACCCAGGGCGTGGACATCGGCGCCAAGCAGGCGATCTACCAGGCGATCGACGCGGCCGCGGCCGGCGGGGCGGGCGTCGTCGTCTGCTCGTCGGAGGCGAAGGAGCTCGTGCGCCTCTGCAACCGCGTGCTCGTGATGCGGAACGGTCGCGTCGCGGCGGAGCTGTCCGGCGAGGACCTGACCGAGACCAGGATCGTGCTCGAAGGCTATGGGCTCGGAAACGAGGGGGAGCAGTGAAGAAGACCGAAGCCATCCCGACCGCGGGCGTCGCGAGCGGCAAGGCGCAGAGCCAGTGGGGCCGACTGTTCGGCTTCCAGAACATCAGCGCGGTCTACCTCTTCGTGGTGATCTTCGCGATCTTCGCGATCTGGGTGCCGCAGACCTTCCTGAAGCCGCAGACGTGGGCGAACCTGCTGGACACGCAGTCGCTCGTCGTGCTCGCGGCGCTCGCGGTCATGATCCCGCTCGTCACCGGCGTCTTCAACCTGGCCGTCGGCGCCGAGATCTCCTTCGCGCTCATGCTCAGCGCGACGCTGCAGCAGCTCCCGTCGGACCAGCCGAGCCTGGCGCTCGCGCTCGGCCTGCCGTGGTGGGCCGCGGCCATCATCGTGATCGTCGTCGGAGGGCTCGTCGGCGCGCTCTCGGGCCTGATCGTGACCCGGCTGAGGATCGACTCCTTCATCGCGACCCTGGGCGTGGCATCGATCCTCGCGGGCGTCATGTACCTCGTCTCGCAGAACAAGCCGCTCAGCATCACGCTCGACTACAAGGCGGTGACGGACGGGTATCTCGACCTCGGCGGCTTCCGCCTGAAGGTGTCCGTGCTGGTGCTCGTCGTCATCGCGGTCATCATCTGGTACGTCCTCGAGCGCACCATCGTCGGCCGCCGCATGTACGCCGCGGGCTTCAACCCGGACGGCGCTCGCCTCTCCGGCGTGAACGTCGACCGCCTGCAGTTCTGGGGGCTCGTCGCCGGCGGCGTGATCGCGGGCGTGATCGGGGTGCTCGCCGCCTCGAAGTTCAGCGGGAACTCCACCATCGGCGGCACCATGCTCATCCCCGCGCTGTCCGCGGTGTTCCTCGGCTCGACGCAGTTCAAGGGCGGCCGCTTCAACGTCTGGGGCACGGTCGTCGCGCTCTACGTGCTCGCCGTCGGCGTCCAGGGACTCCTGCTGGTGCAGGTGCCGGACGTGCTCTCCGACTTCTTCTACGGCATCGCGCTGATCGGCGCCGTCGTGCTCTCCCGCTGGGGCGGCCGCACGAAGCGCCGCCTGCGGGCCGTCCGCCGGGCGACCACGCTCACGGCGAGCGGGAAGGCGGCGATCCTCGGCGAGGATGAGCAGGACGAGGCGCGGCAGCTGCATCCGACCGACACCGCGCTCGAGCAGGACGGCATCCGGGACGTGGGCGACTCGAAGTAGTCGCCCACGCGGCCAATCAGGACGGCTGCACCGGCACCGGCTCGGTGTCCGGCTGCGGTCCGACCGCGCCGTGCCGCAGGTCCGGCTGCCAGCGGACGGTCGCGGCCGCGATCCCGAGCCCGAGCAGCGCCAGCCCGGCCGAGACGATGAAACCGCCGAACGAGCCGAAGCCGTCGATGAGGAAGCCCGCGAGCGCCGAGCCGAGCGCCGCCCCGATGAGCTGCCCCGTGCCGGTCCAGCCGAACGCCTCGGCGGTCTCCGAGAACCGGACGCTGGAGGAGACCTGCGAGCTGAGGACGGCGATCGCCGGCGCGATGCCGATGCCGGAGACGAGCAGCGCCCCGGCGAGCCACCAGAAGTCGAGCATGACGAGCGCGAGCGCGGCGCCGAGGAAGACGAAGCACATCCGCCGGGCGAGCGACCACCGGCCCATCGGCAGCCGGCCCATCAGCAGACCGCCCGCCACCGAGGCGACCGCCCAGATGGCGAGCACGATGCCGCTGCGCGGGTCGTGGTCCCCGAAGACCGAGACGACCGCGGCCTCGAGCGCGGCGAACGACGCGACGAGCACGAAGCCGACGATCGCCGCGAGCAGCACGCCCGGGCGCCGCAGCACCGCGCCGAGCCGCCGCCGCGAGCGCGGGATGCGCACCCGGCCGACCTCGCGGTTCGCGACGAACCAGGCGCCGCCGCCGAGCAGGAAGGCGACGACGACGAGCATCGCCATGACGGTCGAGACCTGCGTCGCGAGGAAGGTCGCGAGCACGGGCCCGGCGACCCAGATCAGCTCCTGGGCCGTCGCGTCGAGCGAGAACAGCACGGTGAGCTGCCGCGCCGTCACCAGCTTCGGGTAGATGGTGCGCACGGCCGACTGGATCGGGGGGTTCGCGAGCCCGGCGACGGCGCCGACCGCCATCGCCGCCGGAACCGCCAGCGGGACGAAGGTCAGGACGAGCAGCGCGCCGGAGCAGGCCAGGATGGTGAGGACGAGGACGGGGCGCATGCCCCACGCGCCCATCCACCGGCTCGTCAGCGGGCCGGCGACCGCGGAGCCGACGCTCGTCGCGCCGAGCACGAGCCCCGCCGCGCCGTAGGAGTGGTGGATGCCCTCGATGTGCAGCAGCAGGCATAGCGACAGCATCCCCTGCGGGGCGCGCGCGGTGAGCTGGGCACCGATCATGCGGGCCACGCCGGGGGTGCGGAGGATGTCGACGTACCCGGCCATGAGCCCATCAGCTTAAGCCCGCCGAGATGCGCTCCGCGCGCGGAGCCGCACGCCATGCGCGGCGCATCTCGGCGCGCGGAGCGCATCTCGGGCAGAATGTCCGCGTGACCGCCACCGACGTCGCGACCCCGTCCGAGATCCAGGCGCGATTGGACGGCCTGCCATGGTCCCGTCGCCACACCCGGCTGCTCTTCGGCTCCGGCCTCGGCTGGGCGCTCGACGCGATGGACGTCGGCCTGGTGTCGTTCGTCGTCGCCGCGCTCGTCGAGCACGGCTTCGCGACCGCCGAGGAGCGCCCGCTCATCCTCTCCATCGGCTTCGCCGGCATGGCGATCGGCGCCGCGGTCGGCGGGCTGCTCGCGGACCGGCTCGGGCGCCGCTCCGTCTTCGCCATCACCCTGCTCGTCTTCGGCGTCGCGACCGGGCTCACCGCCCTCTCCTGGTCGGTCATGGCGCTGCTCGTGTTCCGCTTCATCGCGGGCTTCGGCCTCGGCGCCGAGCTGCCGGTCGCCTCGACCTACATGAGCGAGTTCGCCCCGCGCCGCATCCGCGGCCGGGTCATCGTGCTGCTCGAGGCCTTCTGGGCGGTCGGCTGGTTCGTCCAGGCGATCGTCGGGACCTACGTCGTGCCGCTCGGCCCGGACGGCTGGCGATGGGCGCTGCTCATCGGCGCGGCGCCCGCGGTCTACGCGGCGGTGGTGCGCTTCGGCATGCCGGAGTCGGTCCGCTACCTGCTCTCCCGCGGGCGGCGCGACGAGGCGGAGCGGGTCGTCGCCACCTTCGCCGCCTCGGGCTGGACGCGCCGTGCCGACGATCTCGACCTCCGGGCGCCCTCCGGGGCGGCCGCGGCGGACACCGGACCGGCGCCCGCGGGCCTCCGGCTCGGCGAGCGGCTCGCGGGCCTCTGGGCGCCGGGCCTCCGCGCCACGACGCTCGGACTCTGGCTCGTCTGGTTCTTCGTCAACTTCGCCTACTACGGCGCGTTCCTCTGGATCCCGTCGATCCTCGTCGCCGACGGCTATCCGCTCGCCACCTCGTTCGTCTTCACGCTCATCATCACCGCCGCGCAGCTGCCCGGGTACCTCGTCGCCGCGTGGCTCATCGAGGCCTGGGGACGGCGGGCGACGCTCGTCGTCTTCCTCTGCGGCTCCGCCGTCTCCGCCGTGCTCTTCGGCACGGTCCCCGGCGAGGCGGCGATCATCGGCTTCGGCATGGCGCTGTCGTTCTTCAACCTCGGCGCCTGGGGCGCGGTGTACGCGATCACGCCCGAGTCGTATCCGACGCCCGTGCGGGGGACCGGCTCCGGCTGGGCTGCCGGCGTCGGGCGGATCGCGTCGATCGTGGTGCCGTTCATCGTCGCGCCGTTGCTCGCGGCGGGCGGGCGGGCCTCGATCTTCGTGATGTTCACCGCGTCCTTCCTGATCGCCGCGGCGGCGGCGCTGCTCGTTCGCGAGCGGAAGGGCGTCGCGCTCGACTGATCCGGCATACTGGAGCGCGGCGCATCGAGGCGCCGCGAGCGGGGGAGCATGCCATGACGGTCACCGAGGAATCACCGAGCCGATCGCTCGGCGACGCGCCGCGCGCCGACGACGGGTACTACGGGCCGGACTCCGTCTCCTGGCGGGTGTTCTCGGACCCCGGTTCGGCGCTCGGCGCCCAGATCGCCGTCTTCCTGCAGATGCTCGACCCGGGGCTGATGACGCACTTCGAGCGCGTCTCGCTGACCTCCGAGGGGCCCGAGGCGATGACCGCCCGGTTCCAGCGGACGTCCGCGTATCTGCGCGACTCGATCTTCGCCGACAAGGCGCACGCGGACGCCGCGGCGGCGCACGTCGACATGCTCCACGAGCGCGCGACCTGGACCGACCCCAAGGACGGCCACGTCGAGATCGCCAAGGTGCCCGAATGGCAGCAGTGGACGTGGTGGACCTACATCTGGTCGGCGGTGCGCGGCTACCAGGAGTACGGGCCCGAGCCGATGTCGACCGCCGACGCCGACCGGCTCGTCGTCGAGTCGGAGTTCGGCGCGAGGCAGCTCAAGGTGCCCGGGCCGTACTTCCCGACGTTCGCCGAGCTCGACGCGTACATCAAGCGCGAGATGCCGTCGAAGGCGCTCGTCTACCCCGCGGCGCTCGCGGCGGTCTCGCTGCGCCACCCGCAGGTCAAGGGCCCGATCCAGCGCTGGGGCGCGCGGAAGCTCATCGACGGCATGATGTGGCTCATGCCGCCGGAGGGGCGCGTCTTCTTCGGCATGGAGGCCCGGACCGAGCGGCAGCTCGAGCGGGGACGCGCCTGGACGAAGCGCATCGCCAGGTGGAGCCGCGGCAACAAGTCGGCGGAGCAGCTCATCGCCAAGGTCGTCGGCGAGAGCGAGCAGCACCCGTACCAGAAGGTGCGCGCGAGGGTCGCGAAGGCCGCCGCGTCCTGACGCCGCGGCGGCTCAGCGCGCGGCGCGCAGCAGATCCCGCAGCGAGACGGCGGGGTCGGCGAGCGCCGTCGTCGTCACCGGCACGCGCTGGTCGATGAGGCGCCGGGCCGCGCGCACCGTGTTCGGGTCGTCGATGCTCGCGGCGCCGACGAGGCGCCCGTCGGCGACGCGGAGGACGGCGGCCGGGCGGCCGGGCTCGGCCCGGCGCACCACCTCCTCGCCGTCGCCGACGAGCCGCCCGACGACCTCGAGGTGGATGCCGTAGCGGTCCGACCAGAACCAGGATGCGCCGCGGGCGGCGGGCTCGCCGCCGAGGATCGCGGACGCCGTTCCGCGGGCGTCGAGCACGGCCGCCTCCCAATGCCCGGCGCCGAACGCGAGGTCGCCGCCGGGCAGCCGGCGCCGGGTGGCGTCGCCGACGGCCCAGATGCCGGGCACGGAGGTGCGTCCCGCCTCGTCGACGACGATGCCGCCGTCGACCTCGGCGCCGGCGGCCTCGGCGAGCGAGGTGTCGATCTCGATGCCGACGCCGACCACGACGGCGTCCGCCGTGACGGTGGAGCCGTCGTCGAGCCGCACCAGGACGCGGTCGTCGGCGGCCTCGGCGCCGATCACCGAGGCGATGCGCACGTCGACGCCGTGCGCCGCGTGCATCGCGTGGAGCTGCGTCGCGAGCGTCGCGCCGAGCACGCGGGCGCCCGGCACGGCGTTCCGGTCCGCGAGCACGACGCCCGCGCCGAGGGCGAGGAGCCCGGACGCGAGCTCCGCGCCGATGAACCCCGCGCCGACGACGAGCACGGTCGAGCCCGGGTGCGCGGCGGCGCGCAGCCGGCTCGCGTCGGCGTAGTCGCGGAGCACGCCGATCGCGGGGAGGTCCGCGCCGGGGAAGGCGGGCCGCCGCGCCCGCGCCCCCGTCGCGAGCACGATCCCCGCGGCCTCGAGCGTCCCGCCGTCGTCGAGCGTCACGCGACCATCGCGTTCGCCCGGCGCCGCGAGGCCGATCGCGCGGTTGCCGGTGACGACCTCGATCCGCTGCGCGGCGAACTCCTCGGCGGTCGCGAACCTCAGCGAGTCGAGGCTCGCGCCGTCGACGAAGGCGGCCTTCGAGAGCGGCGGGCGGTCGTAGCAGGCCGGCCCGGCCTCGACGACCGTGATCGATCCGTCGAAGCCGCCGCCGCGCAGCTCGCGAGCCGTCGTCACGCCGGCGATCCCGCCGCCGACGATCGCGACGCTCGCGGGCGCGCTCACGCCAGGCGGGACGGATCGGGGGTGAGCAGGATCTCGTCGCCGTCGACCGTCACCCGGTGCACCGCGACGCCGCGCGGGGCGGGCGGACCCTGCACCTCGCCGTCGCGGAGGCAGAACGCCGAGCCGTGGAGCGGGCACTCGATCGTGCCGGCCTCGATCCAGCCCTCGGCGAGCGAGGCCTCCTCGTGCGTGCAGGTGTTGTCGATCGCGTAGTACTCGCCGTCGCTCAGCACGACCGCGATGTCGTCGACCGTGCCGGCCGTCGCCCGCGACACGACGATCGCCTCGTCGTCGCCGATCTCGCCCACCCTGGCGACCGGAATCCCTTCGGCCACGGCAACCCCCTCGCGTTCGCCTCGGACGATCCTCCCACGGCGGGGCTCGCGCGCCTCGCGGCGACGCGGTCGAGGACGGGAGTGGATTTCGGTTCACCGAAATCGTATGGTTTCGGTATGCCGAAATCTCCGCTCCGATCCTTGCCCGCTCTCATCGCCGCCGTGCTGCTCGCCGGGTGCGCGGCCTCGCCCGCCGGCCCGTCCGCCGACGGTCGCCCGGTCGTGCTCACGACGTTCACCGTGCTCGCCGACATCGCCCGGAACGTCGCCGGCGAGCACCTCGCGGTCGAGTCGCTCACGAAGCCGGGTGCGGAGATCCACGGCTACGAGCCGACGCCCGGCGACATCCGCAGGGCGTCGGACGCCGACCTGATCCTGGACAACGGGCTGAACCTCGAGCTGTGGTTCGAGCGGTTCGTCGAGGGCCTGGACGTGCCGCACGTCGTCGTCTCCGAGGGCGTGCGGGTGATGGACATCACCGAGGACGCGTACGCCGGCAAGCCCAACCCGCACGCCTGGATGAGCCCGCTCAACGTGCAGATCTACGTCGACAACATGGTCGCCGCCTTCTCCGAGCTCGATCCCCGTCACGCGGCCGCCTACGCGGCGAACGGCAGCGCGTACCGGGCCGAGCTGCAGCGAGTGCAGGACGAGCTGGAGCGCGAGCTCGCGGCGCTCCCGAGGCAGGCGCGGGCGCTGGTGACCTGCGAGGGGGCGTTCAGCTACCTCGCGCGCGACACCGGGCTGACCGAGCGGTACATCTGGCCGGTCAACGCCGAGCAGCAGGCGACGCCGCAGCAGATCGCCTCCACGATCGAGTTCGTCGAGGCGAACGACGTGCCGGCGGTGTTCTGCGAGTCGACGGTCTCCGACCGGCCGATGCGGCAGGTGGTCGAGGCGACGGACGCCGTCTTCGGCGGCACGCTCTACGTCGACTCGCTCTCCGAGGCGGACGGGCCCGTGCCCACCTACCTCGACCTGATCCGGCACGACGCGATGACGATCATCGACGCGCTGACCGGGCGCGCCGCATGAGCGCCGCGATCGACGTCGAGGGCCTCACCGTGCGCTACGGGGAGGTGCCCGCCCTCGAGGGCGTGACCGCGCGGGTCGAGCGGGGGCGGGTCTGCGGCCTGATCGGGATGAACGGCTCCGGAAAGTCGACGCTGTTCAAGGCGATCACGGGCATGGTCCGCCCGGATCGCGGCACCGTCCTCGTCGACGGCGTCGCGCCGGCCGTCGCTCGGAAGCGCGGGCTGATCGGCTATGTCCCGCAGAGCGAGGACGTGGACTGGGCGTTCCCCGTCTCCGTTCGGGACGTCGTGATGATGGGCCGCTACGGGCACCAGGGCCTCACCCGCCGGACGCGCCCCGCCGACCGGGCGGCGGTGGCCGAGGCGATGGAACGGGTCGAGCTGGACGGGCTGGCCGACCGGCAGATCGGGCGGCTCTCCGGCGGGCAGCGGAAGCGCGCGTTCGTCGCCCGCGGCATCGCCCAGGGCGCCGAGATCCTGCTGCTGGACGAGCCCTTCGCCGGCGTCGACAAGCGGTCGGAGGCCACCATCGCCCGGCTGCTGCGCGAGCTCGCCGCGGCGGGGCGCACGGTGCTCGTCTCCACCCACGACCTGCACGCCCTGCCGGATCTGGCCGACGAGGCCATCCTGCTCATGCGCCGCGTCCTGCTGCACGCCGGCGTCGAGGAGGTCCTCGAGCCCGAGCACCTGGCGATGGCGTTCGGCCTCGACGTGCTCGACCGGCCGGGCGCGGGGGGCGCCTCGTGAACCCGATCGACTGGCTGCTCGAGCCGCTCGCGTACGACTTCATGGTGCGCGCGCTGCTCACCACGGCGATCGCCGCCGTCGTGTGCGCGGTGCTGTCCTGCTGGCTCGTGCTCATCGGCTGGTCCCTGATGGGCGACGCCGTCTCCCACGCGGTGCTGCCCGGCGTGGTGATCGCGTACGTCCTCGGTGTGCCGTTCGCCCTCGGCGCGCTCGTGTTCGGGCTCCTCGCGGTCGCGCTCATCGGCGCGATCCGAGGCACCAGCCGGGTGAAGGAGGACGCCGCCATCGGCATCGTGTTCACGACGCTGTTCGCGCTCGGGCTGGTCCTCATCTCCGTCACGCCCTCGCAGACCGATCTGAACCACATCGTCTTCGGCAACATCCTCGGCGTCTCGACGGCCGACCTCGTCCAGGTCGGCGCGCTCGGCGCGATCGCGTTCGTCGTCCTGATCCTGAAGCGCCGCGACCTCACCCTGTACGCCTTCGACCCCACCCACGCGCACGCGATCGGCCTGAGCCCGCGGCGCCTCGGCGCGCTGCTGCTCGGCCTGCTGGCGATGACCGCGGTGGTCGCCCTGCAGGTCGTCGGCGTGATCCTCGTGGTGGCGATGCTCGTCATCCCCGGCGCGACCGCCTATCTGCTCACCGACCGATTCGGGCGGATGCTGCTGATCGCGCCTGCCGTCTCGGTGGGCTGCTCGGTCGTCGGCATCTACCTGAGCTACTGGCTCGACACCGCCTCGGGCGGCATGGTGGTCCTGGTCCAGGGCGCGGTCTTCGCGCTCGTCTACCTGCTCAGCCCGCGCCACGGCCTGCTGCGCCGGCAGCTCGCCCGGGCGCGACACCGGGGCGGGGCCCCGGTGGCCGCCGGGAAGCAATCCGCGCTCGATGCGGTTGAATGAACCCGTGACGAAGTCCATCGGGTACCTGTCGTTCGGCCACTGGTCGAACAGCCCCTACAGCCAGGCGCGGACGGCGTCGGACACGCTGCTGCAGGCGATCGAGCTCGCGGAGGTGGCGGAGGAGCTCGGCATCGACGGCGCGTACTACCGGGTCCACCATTTCGCGCGGCAGCACGGCGTGCCGTTCCCGCTGCTCGCCGCGGTCGCGGCGCGGACCTCGCGGATCGAGCTCGGCACCGGCGTCATCGACATGCGCTATGAGAACCCCCTCTACATGGCGGCGGAGGCGGCGACCACCGATCTCATCTCGGGTGGGCGGCTGCAGCTCGGCATCTCGCGCGGGTCACCGGAGCAGGTCATCGAGGGCTACAAGACCTTCGGCTACGTCCCCGAGGAGGACGACGCCGGCGGCGAGCGGATGGCGCGGAACAGCTTCGAGGTGTTCCTCAAGGTGATCCAGGGCGCGCGCTTCGCCGAGCCGAACCCGCACCCGATGTTCCCGAACCCCCATCCCGGCCCGCTCGGGATCGAGCCGCAGTCGCCGGGGCTCGTCGACCGCATCTGGTGGGGCGCCGGGTCGAAGCGGACGGCGGAGTGGGCGGCCGAGCTCGGTGTGAACCTGCAGTCCTCGACGCTCGTCATGCACGAGTCGAACGAGCCGTTCCACGTCCAGCAGCGCAAGCAGATCGAGGCGTATCGCGAGGCGTGGAAGGCGGCCGGGCATGAGCGCGAGCCACGAGTGTCGGTCAGCCGAAGCATCTTCGCGCTCGTCGACGAGCAGGACTGGCAGCTCTTCGGGCGCGACCGGGCGAGCGAGGACCAGGTCGGCTTCATCTCGGACACGGGCCAGGCGATCTTCGGGAAGTCCTACGCGGGCCCGCCGGATCAGCTGGTCGAGGAGCTGCGGGAGGACGAGGCGATCGCCGTGGCCGACACCATCCTCTTGACCATCCCGTCGCAGCTCGGCCCCGCCTACAACGCGCACGCGCTCGAGTCGATCCTGACGCACGTCGCCCCGGCGCTCGGCTGGCGATAGGCGGAGGCGACAGCTCGCGCGGCGCTCGATACCTTGGAGGGCGTGGAGGGCGAGTCCGAGCCGACGGAGTGGCACTGGTCTCCCTTGCCGCCGGACACGCACCGCTACGTCGAGCTGGGGGCCCTCGTCGTCGACGGCGAGACGTTCGCGGTGCGCCGCCGCGACGACGGCTCGATCCACTACGACTGGATCTCGGGGCCCAATGACGGCTATGGCTTCAGTGTCCTCGGGGCGACGGGCACGGAACGCGGCAACGAATACCACGTCGCCCACATCCGGGACTTCCTCGCCGGGATCGACCCGGCGACCGGATATCTGTCCTACCCGTAGGACGCGCTCGAGCGGTGCGGACCCCGGGCATCACCGCGTCGGCCCTCAATGCGCGCGACCGCTGCCGGAGCCGCTGCTCGCCCCGTCGGGCGTCAGCAGGCCGATCGTCAGGTAGCGCGCCGCGCCGAGGCCGATCGCAGCGCCGAGCATCAGCAGCGATCTCGATCCGAGCGCGGTCATGCCTCCATGATGCGCGCCTCGTCGCCGGCGGGGGAAGACGCGGCGACCGATCGGCGGTGCCTGGCTACGCTGGGCCGATGGTCCAGCATCGCGCGGTCCTCGACGTCCGCATCGCCTTCGTGAACGGCGGCGGGCTGCAGGCCGACGGCTTCCGCCTCGACGTGCCGCGGGCCGACCTCACCGAGGCGGAGGTCTCCCGGCTGCTCGTCCAGCACCTCGGGCTCGCGATGGTGGGGGAGGTCGTCCTCGACCGCCTCGAGATCGTGGAGGAGCCGCACAAGGGCAGTCGCGGCGTGAGCGCGAGTGCGGTCGCGGACCCCGGCGCGCCGATGCGGCTCGTCGATCTGAGCCACACGCTGCGCGAGGGGCTCGTCACCTACCCGGGCGTGCCCGCGCCCGTCCTGACGCCGCACCTGCGCCGCGGCGAGGGGGCGTACGCCCCCGGCACGAGCTTCGCGATGGACATCCTCACGATCGCGGGGAACACCGGCACCTACCTCGACACCGCATGGCATCGATACGAGGGCGGCGCCGACCTCGCCGCGCTCGACCTGGCGACGCTCGTCGATCTGCCGACCGAGGTCTTCCACCTCGACGACGCGAGGCGTCGCGGCATCCCCGCGAGCGTGTTCCACGACCGCGACGTCCGCGGAAAGGCGGTGCTGCTGCACACCGGCTGGGACCGGCGCTTCGGCACGCCCGAGTACGACGAGCCCGCGCCGTTCCTGACGGCGGACGGCGTCGAGCATCTCGTCTCGCAGGACGTGCGGCTCGTCGGCATCGACTCGCTGAACCTCGATGACACCTCCCCGGCCGCGGCCGGCGAGCGTCCGGCCCACACCGCGTTCCTCGCCCGCGGCATCCACGTCGTCGAGCACCTGACGAACCTCGGGGAGCTCCCGCCGAGCGGCGCGCTGTTCACCGCCGTGCCGCCCAAGTTCGAGGGCACCGGGACGTTCACCGTGCGCGCCTTCGCGAAGATCCCGACCTGAGGGCGCCAGGCCGCGGCATGCGGTCAGGCGCGGCCGAGCACCCGCGCGATGTTCTCGAGCAGCCCGCGGGTGCCCTCCTCGCGGCCGGCGGCGGCCTCGGGGCCCGGCCCGTGCACGCCGTCGAGGTGGACGCCCTGCTCGGTGAACGTCAGCCGCGTGCCGGCGTCGATCGGCTCGAACAGGATCGTGGTGATCGAGGTCGAGGCGTGGCGGTCGTCGAGCCACATGTCGTAGGAGTAGACGATCCGGCGGTGCTCGACGATGTCCGTGTACACCGCCCGGAACCGCGAGAGCGGTCCGTCGGCGCCGTGGCGCCCGTCGTCGGTCGTGACGCCGCCGACCCGGAAGTCGTCGGTGCGCTCGACGTCGACGAAGTCGTCGCTGCCGAACCACTCGGCCTTGAGCTCCGGATCGGCGAAGGCCCGCCACACCCGCTCGACGGGGACCGGGTAGTCGCGCTCGAGCACGAAGGTGGCGTGCGTCTGGCTGAGGTCGGTCATGGTCGGTCTCCTTCTCGGCGGGTCAGGGTGTCGCCGAGTCGATCGAGTCGGCGTTCGGCGGGTCGCCGCTGCGCGACGATCCAGTGGTTCGCGGGCACGAGCGCGTCGGGCGCGAGCTGGTAGGTGCGGACTCGGCCGGCCTTCTCCGAGGTCACCAGGCCGGCGCGTTCGAGCACCCGGAGGTGCTCGACGATGGTCGGCAGGGAGGCGTCGAACGGCTCGGCGAGCTGCGTGACCGAGGCGGGCGACTGCACGAGCCGTTCCACCAGCGCCCGGCGGGTCGCGTCGGCCAGGGCGTGGAACGCCGCGTCCAGATCCGCCGAATACTTAGTCACATGACTAAGTATTAGTGACGCGATCGCCCATGTCAACCGGCTCGATCGCGATCCGTCGGCGAGTCGGCGAGCACGGACCCCGTGGGGACGACCTCGGCATAGCTGCCGGACAGGGCGGCCATGAACGCCGCGTGGACCGCCGCCGCGGGAACGCGCACGCCGTTCCGCTCCAGCTCCGGCGCGGCGCAGGCATCCTCCGCGACGGTCACGCGGAAGCCGAGGTCGGACGCGGCGCGGACCGTCGCGTCGATGCACATGCTGCTCATCATCCCGACGACGACCAGCGGCCCCGAGCCCGCTCCGCGGAGGGTCTCGAGCAGCCCGGTGCCCAGGAACGAGTTCGGCCGGTGCTTCACGACGATGGGCTCGCCGGGCGCCGGGCGGACGAGCTCGTGGATGGCGGCGCCGGGCGTCTCCGGGAGGAAGAACGTCGCCGCCGGCGCGAGCGCGATGTGCTGGACGTGGACGACCGGCCACTCGCGCTCGCGGAACGCGTCGAGCAGTCGGCGCGCGTTCCGCGCCGCCGCCTCGGGCTCGTGCAGCGGGTGGCGGCCGCCCGGGAAGTAGTCGTTCTGGATGTCGACGACGAGCAGCGTCGGAGTCGCGTTCACCGCCCCAGTATGGATGTCGCAGGGTCGCCGTAGCTTGAGGGCATGACCTGGGAAGCACGGCACATCTCGCAGCCGATCGAGCGTGAACCGGGCGCGGTGGCCGCCTTCGCGGGGGACCCCGCGAACCTGCCGCTGTGGGCGGCGGGACTGAGCTCGGGCATCCGGCTCGAAGCGGGCCGCTGGGTGACCGACTCCCCGATGGGGACCGTCGAGGTCGCCTTCGTCGGGCCGGTCGAGGCCGGGGTGCTCGACCACGACGTGACCCTCCCGGACGGCGTCGTCGTGCACAACCCGCTGCGCGTGCTCCGCAACGACCGGGGGAGCGAGGTCGTGTTCACGCTCTATCGCCAGCCCGGGATGCCCGAGGAGGACTTCGAGGCCGATTCGGCGCTCATCCGCGCGGATCTGGCGAAGCTGCGCGGCCTCCTCGAGTCCTAGCCGAGCCGCGGCGAGCGCCCGGCGTCCGGCTGCGCATCCGAGGCAGGCAGAATGGTCGCGTGATCGATCATCGGGTCCGCGTCTGGCCGAGCGCCGAGGAGCATCCGCGCAGCGAGCAGCTCGCGTGGCGGATCGCGGAGGTCGCCGCGGAGGGCGCCGCGCTCGCACCGGACGCCGACGTCGTCGACATGGTGATCAACCGGGTGATCGACAACGCGGCCGTCGCCACCGCCTCGCTCGGGCGCGCTCCGATCCTGTCGGCGCGGTCGCAGGCGGAGGCGCACCGGGTGTCCGCCGGCGGCTCGGGCGCGACCGTCTTCGGCTCGGACCAGCTCACGACGCCGGAGTGGGCGGCCTGGGCGAACGGCGTCGCGGTCCGCGAGCTCGACTATCACGACACCTTCCTCGCGGCGGAGTACTCGCACCCGGGCGACAACATCCCGCCGATCCTCGCCGTCGCGCAGCACCTCGGCAGGACCGGCGAGGAGCTCGTCCGCGCGATCGTGACGGGCTACGAGATCCAGATCGACCTCGCCAGGGGGATCTCCCTCCACAAGCACAAGATCGATCACGTCGCCCACCTCGGGCCGAGCGCGGCGGCGGGCATCGGCACGCTGCTGGGTCTGCCGACCGAGCTGATCCATCAGGCGATCGGCCAGGCGCTGCACACGACGACCGCCACGCGGCAGTCGCGCAAGGGCGAGATCTCGACCTGGAAGGCGCACGCGCCGGCGTTCGCCGGGAAGATGGCGGTCGAGGCGGTCGACCGCGCGATGCGCGGGCAGACCAGCCCCGCGCCGATCTACGAGGGCGAGGACGGCGTCATCGCCTGGCTGCTCGACGGCCCCGCCGCCGAGTACCTCGTGCCGTTGCCCGCCGCGGGGGAGTCGCGGCGGGCGATCCTCGACTCCTACACGAAGGAGCACTCGGCCGAGTACCAGGCGCAGGCCTGGATCGACCTCGCGCGGAGGCTCGGCAACGAGCGCCCCGCCCTCCGACTCGCCGCGCTCGCCCAGGGGCCGGAATCGGAGCGGATCCGCTCGATCGTGCTGCACACGAGCCACCACACGCATCACGTCATCGGCTCCGGCGCCGGCGACCCGCAGAAGTACGATCCGACCGCCTCCCGGGAGACGCTCGACCACTCGATCCCGTACATCTTCGCGGTCGCCCTCCAGGACGGCGCGTGGGATCACGTCGACTCGTACCTGCCGGCGCGGGCGCAGCGCCCGGACACCGTCGAGCTGTGGCGCAAGGTGACGACGCGGGAGGATCCCGAGTGGACCCGGCGCTATCACTCGGAGGATCCGAGAGAGAGGGCCTTCGGCGGCCGGGTGGAGATCGAGCTGGTCGGCGGCGAGCGGATCGTCGAGGAGATCGCCGTCGCCGACGCGCATCCGCTCGGCGCCCGTCCCTTCGCCCGCGCCGACTACGTCGCGAAGTTCCGGAGGCTCGCCCACGGCGTGCTGGCGCCCGAGGAGACCGAGCGCTTCCTCGCGCTCGCGCAGCGCCTGCCCGAGCTCGCGCCGCACGAGCTGCGCGGCCTGACGGTCACCCCCATGGCCGACCCGCTCCCCGCCTCGCCGGTGCCGGGGGGGATCTTCTGATGCGTATCCTCGGTGCACTTGCGACTGCTCGGCGGCGGCGACCATGCCGTCCCGTCGCAAGTGCACCGAACATGCATGCGCCGAGCGCGAGTGCACCGCGCAGCCGGATCGCGAGAGGAGGAGGGCGCTGATGCTCTACACGACGACCACCCCCGCGGAGAAGCGGGCGGCGCTGCGCGCGCGGCTGCGCACCGGCGAGCTGCTGACGTTCCCCGGCGCCTTCAACCCGCTGTCCGCACGGCTCATCCAGGACAAGGGCTTCGACGGCGTGTACATCTCCGGCGCGGTCCTCGCCGCCGAGCTCGGCCTGCCGGATGTCGGCCTCACCACCCTCACCGAGGTCGCGACGCGCGGCGCCCAGATCTCCCGGATGACCGACCTGCCGACGATCATCGACGCCGACACGGGCTTCGGCGAGGCGATGAACGTCGCGCGGACCGTCCAGACGCTCGAGGACGCGGGCGTCTCCGGCTTCCACATCGAGGATCAGGTCAACCCGAAGCGCTGCGGCCACCTCGACGGCAAGTCCGTCGTCGACGACTCGACCGCGCTCCAGCGCATCTCCGCCGCGGCGACCGCGCGCCGCGACCCGAACCTGCTCATCATCGCCCGCACCGACATCCGCGCCGTCAGCGGACTCCAGGCGGCGGTCGACCGGGCGCGCCTGCTCGTCGACGCGGGGGCCGACGTGGTCTTCCCCGAGGCGATGACGAGCCTCGACGAGTTCGCCGCGATCAAGGACGCGCTCCGGGACGTGCCCGTGCTCGCGAACATGACCGAGTTCGGCAAGTCCGAGCTCTTCACCCGCGAGCAGCTCGCCGCGGCCGGGGTGAGCCTCGTCATCCATCCCGTCTCGCTGCTGCGCAGCGCGATGGGCGCCGCCGAGCGCGCGCTCGACACGCTGCGCGCCGACGGCAGCCTGCAGGCCGAGGTCCCCGGCATGCAGACCCGCGCGCGGCTCTACGAGCTCCTCGACTACGAGGCCTACAGCGCCTTCGACGCGAGCGTGTACAACTTCAGCATCGAGCACCATCTCGGTGGCTGAGCCAGCTCGATCACGGAAGCTAAGGAGAACGCCATGACGGAGGAGATCCGGAAAGGGCTCGCGGGCGTCGTCGCCGACACCACCGCGATCTCGAAGGTCAACCCGGAGACGAACTCGCTGCTCTACCGCGGCTATCCGGTGCAGGAGCTCGCCGCGAACTGCACCTTCGAGGAGGTCGCGTACCTGCTCTGGCACGGCGAGCTGCCGAACCCGGAGCAGCTCGACGCCTTCGCCGCGGTCGAACGGGCGAACCGGCACCTCGACCACCGCGTCAAGAAGGTCATCGACGAGCTGCTCGAGACGACCCACCCGATGGACGTCGTCCGCACGGCCGTCTCGGCGCTCGGCGGGCTCGACGAGACGCTCGGCGCGGACCCGAGCTGGATCGACCCCCAACTCACTCTCGAGCGCTCGGTCCGGCTCTGGGCCGCGCTGCCGGCGATCGTCGCCTACGCGCAGCGCCGCCGCCGCGGCGAGGAGCCCGTCGAGCCGCGCGACGACCTCGCCTACTCCGCGAACTTCCTCCACATGACCTTCGGCGAGGTCCCGGAGCTCACCGTCGTCGACGCCTTCGACGTGTCGATGATCCTGTACGCGGAGCACTCGTTCAACGCCTCGACCTTCACCGCCCGCGTCGTCGCCTCGACGCTCTCCGACGTCTACAGCGCGGTCACCGCCGCGATCGGCGCGCTCAAGGGCCCGCTCCACGGCGGCGCGAACGAGGCGGTCATGCACGCCTTCCGCGAGATCGGGTCCGCGGAGCGCGCGGCCGCCTGGCTCGACGAGGCGCTCGCGGCGAAGCGGAAGATCATGGGCTTCGGGCACCGCGTCTACAAGCACGGCGACTCCCGCGTGCCGACGATGCGGGCCTCGCTCGAGACCCTCGTCGAGTTCTTCGACCGTCCCGACGTCCTCGCGCTCTACGACGCGCTCGAGGCGGCGATGGCCGAGCGCAAGGGCATCCAGCCGAACCTCGACTACCCCTCGGGCCCCGCGTACGACCTGATGGGGTTCGAGACGGAGCTGTTCACGCCGCTGTTCATCGCGAGCCGGGTGACCGGCTGGACGGCGCACGTCCTCGAGCAGCAGGCCGCGAACTCGCTCATCCGCCCGCTCTCGCAGTACACCGGCCCCGAGCAGCGCCCGGTCCCGCCCCGCTCCTGAGCGCGGCCCCGGTTCCGCTCCTCGGTCCCTGAGCGCCCTTCGACAAGCTCAGGAACCGCGCCCTTGCGAGTGCGAAAGACGGGTGTGAGCACTAGGCCCAGCTCGGCAGCCAGTAGTGGCTGCGCAGGTAGCCGAGGTCGACCGTGGTGCCGGTCCACAGCGGCCAGAAGTAGACGCTCAGCGCCACCGCCATCAGCAGGAGCACGCCGACCCCGACGAGGCCGCTCCGGCGCCGCGAGCGCTCGTCGTCCGGCTCGCCCATGAGCCGGCGCAGCGCCATCGCGAGCGCGATGAGCAGGAACGGCTGGTAGGCGATCGAGTAGAAGAAGTACGTCGGCCGCTCCGGGAACAGCAGCCAGGGCAGGAAGCCGGCGGCGAAGCCGATGACGACCGCCCAGGCCGTCTCGTCGCGTCCGCGCCGGCGGATGAGCACGACGACGAGCCAGACCAGCGCCGCGATCGAGGCGTACCAGATGAGCGGGTTCGGCAGCACCGTCACGAGCGCGCCGCAGTCCGCGCTGCCGCAGGCGGGGTCGTCCGCGCCGGTCGAGGCCTCGTACCAGACCGCGGTCGGCCGGGCGAGCAGCAGCCAGGCCCACGCCGGCGACTTGTACGGATGGTCCGCCCGCAGCTCCGAATGGAAGCGGTACACCTCCTGCTGGTGGTGCCAGAGGCTCTGCAGCGGCAGCGGCACCCAGGACCAGAACCCCGTCGCCGCGTGGTCGTCCTGCTGCGCCCAGTCCCGGTAGTAGCCGCCGTCCGTCGCGAACCAGCCGGTCCAGGCCAGCAGGTAGACGCCGAGCGCGACGGGGACGAGGAGCACGAGGTTGACGGCGCCGCGCCGCAGCAGCTCCCAGGCCCTGCCCCGGTCGAGCACGTCGGCGAAGACCGTCCACACGCCGAAGAACGCGAGGAACCAGAGCCCGCTCCACTTGACCGCGGCGCAGGCGCCGAGCGCGGCGCCCGCCGCGAGCAGCCACGGTCTCGCCCAGAGCGCGCCCGTCCGCCTCGTGCGCTCGCGGTCCAGCAGCACGAACCAGAACGCGAGCAGCGCGAAGCAGGCGACGAAGCCGTCGAGCAGGCCGACGCGGCTCATCACGATGCCGTTCCCGTCGATCGCGAGCAGCCCGCCCGCGAGCGCGGCGACGACCATCGAGCGGGTGAGCCGGTGCGCGACGAGCATCGTCAGGCCGACGAGCAGGATCCCGAAGACGGCGACGGCGAGGCGCCAGCCGAACGGGTTCGCCGGCCCGAGGAGCGCCATCCCGGCGCCGATCAGCCACTTGCCGAGCGGCGGGTGGACGGCGAACGCGCCGTCGGTGAGGAAGATGTCGGTCCGGCCGCTCGCGAACTCCTTATTCGCCCAGTACTGGTCCTCGCCGCTCGGGTCGCTCGGCCACTGCGCCTCGTAGCCGAGGTTCCAGGTGGTCCAGGCGTCCTTGACGTAGTACGTCTCGTCGAACACGATCTCGGCCGGATGCCCGAGGCCGATGAGCCGGGTGAGCGCCGCGGTCGCCATCACCGCGGTGGGCGCCGCCCAGCGGATCGCCCGGCGGGTGCGATGGGTGCGGGCGGCCCACCACTCGTCGAGCCGGGTGCCGACCTTCCACGGCGGCGCGGCCGACGCCGGCGCGTCCGTGGCGACCATCGCGTCGAAGTCCGCTCCGGTCACCCCGTCATGCTAACGACCCCCTCCGTTTTCAGGATCACGCGCGTTCCGGCGTCATATAGCGCTCGGAGCCCGTGTGGTCCTGAAAAAGGCGGGAGGATGGGAGGATGCTCATCCTCGCCGCGACCCCGATCGGCAACCTCGGCGACGCGACCGCGCGGCTGCGCGACGCGCTCACCTCCGTCCCCGTGATCGCCGCCGAGGACACCCGGATGACGCAGCACCTCATCCGAGCGCTCGGCCTGACGACGCGGGCGCGGCTCGTCTCGCTCCACGACCACAACGAGCGCGCCCGGGCCGCCGAGGTCGCCGAGCTCGCCCGGGAGGACGACGTCCTCGTCATCACCGACGCGGGCATGCCGACCGTGAGCGACCCGGGCTTCGTGCTCGTCCGCGAGGCCGCCGCCCTCGGCGTCCCGGTCACCGTCCTGCCGGGGCCGTCCGCCGTGCTCGTCGCGCTCGCGCTCTCCGGACTGCCGACGGACCGCTTCTGCTTCGAGGGCTTCCTGCCGAAGAAGGCGGGCGAACGCCAGGCGGCGCTCGCGGCGCTCGCGGGCGAGCGGCGGACGATGGTCTTCTTCGAGACCCCGCACCGCATCGGCGAGTCGCTCGCGGAGCTCGCGACCGCGTTCGGCGCCGATCGCCCTGCCGCGGTGGCGCGGGAGCTGACGAAGCTCCACGAGGAGGTCGTGCGCGGCCCGCTCGCGGAGCTCGCCGAGCGCTTCGCGGAGGGCGCCCGCGGCGAGTTCTGCGTCGTCGTCGGCGGCGCGCCCGAGCCGCCCGTCAACGGGGAGGCGGCGCTCGATCGCGTCCGCTCGCTCGTCGAGGAGGGCTGGTCCCTCAAGGACGCCGCCGCCGCGGTCGCCCTCGAGACGGGCCTCTCCAAGAACGCCCTCTACGACGCCGCCCTCCGCGCCCGCTGACCGGCGCCGTCCGAACCCCGCCCTTTTCAGGCCCCCCGCGCCGAACTCAGGCGCGGGCCGGGCGCGCCGGCGTCTCCACACCTGAAAACCGGGCGGGAGGCCTGAAAAGGGCGGGTGGTAACGGGGCGCCGGGGCGCAAATAGGATTGAGCGCGTGCCCGGCGAGTCGTTCTATGTCACGACGCCGATCTTCTACGTCAACGACGTGCCGCACATCGGCCATGCGTACACGGAGGTCGCGGCGGACGTGCTCGCGCGCTGGCACCGGCAGCGCGGCGACGACACGTGGCTGCTCACCGGCACCGACGAGCACGGGCAGAAGATCATGCGCACCGCGACCGCGAACGGCGTGAGCCCGCGGGCGTGGGCCGACCAGCTCGTCGAGGACGCGTGGAAGCCGATGCTCGACACGCTCGACATCGCGAACGACGACTTCATCCGCACGACCGACGAGCGCCATGAGACGACGGTCGCGGCGTTCCTGCAGAAGCTCTACGACGACGGCCACATCTACGCCGGCGAGTTCGAGGGCTACTACTGCGTCGGCTGCGAGGAGTACAAGCGGCCGGGCGACCTCGTGACCCCGGAGGACGGCGAGTTCGCCGGACGACTCGTCTGCCCGATCCACGGCCGGCCGGTCGAAGTGCTCAAGGAGCAGAACTGGTTCTTCCGGATGAGCGCCTTCCAGGACCGGCTGCTCGCGCTCTACGAGGAGCGGCCGGAGTTCGTCCAGCCGGCCTCGGTGCGCAACGAGATCGTGCAGTTCGTCAAGCAGGGGCTCGAGGACCTCTCGATCTCGCGCAGCTCCTTCGACTGGGGCGTTCGCGTCCCCTGGGACGAGTCGCACGTCGTGTACGTGTGGTTCGACGCGCTGCTCAACTACGTCTCGGCGATCGGGTACCGCGACGACCCGGCGCAGTTCGCGCGCCGCTGGCCTGCGACCCACATCGTGGGGAAGGACATCGCGCGGTTCCACGCGGTCATCTGGCCGGCGATGCTCATGGCGGCGGGGCTCGAGGTGCCGCGGACGGTGTTCGGCCACGGCTGGCTGCTCGTCGGCGGCGAGAAGATGTCGAAGTCGAAGCTCACCGGCATCGCGCCGAACGAGATCACCGACGTCTTCGGCTCCGACGCGTTCCGCTACTACTTCCTGTCCGCGATCACGTTCGGCCAGGACGGCTCGTTCTCCTGGGAGGACCTGTCCGCGCGCTACCAGGCGGAGCTCGCGAACGGCCTCGGCAACCTCGCCTCGCGGGTCGTCGCGATGGTCGACCGGTACTTCGGCGGCGAGGTGCCGGAGCTCGGCGAGCTCGGCCGCGGCGACGAGTTCATCCTCGACGCGGCGCGGCAGGCGGTCGCGCAGGCGAACGACGCGATCGACCGCTTCGCGATCGACGAGGCGGTCGGCGCGGCGCGGCGGCTCGTCACGACCCTCAACGGCTTCATCACCGACGAGGAGCCCTGGGCGCTGGCCAAGGACCCGGCGCAGCGCGAGCGGCTCGCGACGGTGCTCGGCATCGCGGTGCGCGGACTGAAGACGCTCGCGGTGCTGCTCGCGCCGGTCGTCCCGAAGGCCGCGGCGCGCCTCTGGCCGGCGCTCGGCGGCGAGGGCGAGCTCGCGGCGCAGGACATCCGTCGCCCGATCGAGGACGGCGGCGGCACGGTCGCGCTGCTCGACCCCCCGCTCTTCCCGCGCGTCGAGCAGCTGGAGCACGTCGGTGGCTGAGCAGGCCGCCGGCCGTCTCGACACCACCATCACCGCCCTGCCCGTCCCGGTCCACGACGACCACACGCACCTCAACTTCGAGCCCGACGCCGAGCTCTGGACCGCCGACGGCGCGCCGCGCGGCATCGACCGGGCGGTGGCCGAGCTCGACGCGGCCGAGGCGCTCGGCGTCGCGGGCGTCGTGCAGGTCGGCACGAACGTCGCGGACAGCCGCTGGGCGGTCGCGCTCGCGGAACGCGATCCGCGCGTGCTCGCGGCCGTCGCGATCCACCCGAACGACGCGCCCGAGCTCGCGGCGGCCGGCGAGCTCGACGATGCGCTCCGCATCCTCGACGAGCTCGCCGCGCATCCGCGGGTGCGCGCGATCGGCGAGACCGGGCTCGACTTCTATCGCACGGGCGAGGCGGGGCGTCCCGCCCAGCGGGCGGCGTTCGAGGCGCACATCGCGATCGCGAAGCGCCACGGTCTCGCGCTGCAGATCCACGACCGGGACGCGCACGACCCCGTGCTCGAGGTGCTCGCCGCCGTCGGGGCGCCCGAGTCGACCGTGCTGCACTGCTTCTCCGGCGACGCCGACTTCGCGCGCCGCGCCCTCGACGCCGGCTGCCTGCTGTCGTTCGCCGGCACCGTGACGTTCAAGAACGCGGGCTACCTCCGCGAGGCGCTCGCCGTCGCGCCGCTCGATCGCGTCCTGGTGGAGACGGATGCGCCGTTCCTCGCGCCGCATCCCTACCGCGGCCGCGAGAACTCGCCCTCGATGATCCCGGTGACCCTCCGCGCGATGGCCGAGACCATCGGCATCGGCGTCGACGCCCTCGCCGAGCACGTCCACGCGAACGCGATCCGCACCTATGGGGAATGGGCCTGAGCCGGCAACGGGACCAAATAGCCTGGGCCTGTGGGGTTGTTCGATCGGGGCGGTGAGCCCGTTTTTCTCAAGGAGCCGTGGGACCCGGCTGCAGATATCGTCAAGCTCGACGAGTTCAAGTCGCTGCTCACGTCGGAAGGCCATCGCGCCGTCGACGACGAGATACGGCGTATCCGGGCCGGGGCTCGCGGGGAGAGGGAGGTCGCATATGCCCTCAGGTCGAGCCATATGCCGATTCGAGTGATTCCTGACCTCCGAATAGAGCACGAAGGGCTGACGGCCCAAATCGATTTCCTGGTCCTGGCTCCCAAGCGCTTTTACCTCATTGAGTGCAAGAACCTCTATGGCGACATCACGGTGACGCGCGACGGCGAGTTCCGGCGGGAATATCAGGATCGCACCGAGGGAATGTTCTCTCCGATCGAGCAGAACCGGCAGCATCTTGAACTCATACGTGCCAAGCGAAGGGCTTCGAGGGGCGCGTTCATGGCGTGGTTGACCGACCGCGCCTTCAACGTCTTCTGGAAATCCTTCGTCGTGCTCGCCAATGTCAAGAACGTGCTCAATGTCGATCCGGCCTTCCGCGACCAGGTCATTCGGCTCGATCAACTCGTTCCAGCCATACGAAGGGCCGAAGCAGGCGCCAAGGAGCCGGCTTCGTCGATCCAGGAACTCGACCAGTTCGCTGCTCGGTACCTCGAGTGGGACCGCACCGACCATCCGGGATATCTGGAGCAGTTTGCTCAATATCGCGTGGACCGCTCAAAGAAGGCGAAGCGCGGTCGTCATGCGGTGACGGCTTCCGCGGCCGGGGTGAGTTCCGTCTCGGATCAGGCATCGGCGGGGATGTTCGAGAAGCTTCGAGGCTGGCGACGCTCGACGTATCAAGCCGAGGGGATTCCGGCCTATGCCGTCTTCCGCGATGCCGAGCTCTACGCCATCATCGATGCCGCGCCGCGGGCGCTCGACGAGCTGCGCGCGCTTATAGGGCCGATGAAGGCCGCGAAGTACGGGGCGGACGTTCTTCGCATCCTTTGGGGCTGAGCGCAGGACCTAGCCTGGAGCTGTGGTGAGACTGCTCGGGCCCGCGGAGGTGCGGGAGCTCGCGGCGCGCCTCGACCTGTCGCCGACGAAGCGGCTCGGGCAGAACTTCGTGATCGACGGGAACACCGTCCGCAGGATCGTCGCGGCGGCGGACGTCACGGCGGGGGAGTGCGTGATGGAGATCGGCCCGGGCCTCGGCAGCCTCACGCTCGGGCTGATCGAGGCCGGCGCGAGCGTCACGGCGGTCGAGATCGACCACCGGCTCGCGGAGCTGCTCCCGGCGACCGTCGCGGCGATGGGGGCGCCGGAGGGCGCGGTCCAGGTCGTCGCCGCTGACGCCATGGCGGTCACGCCGGACGCCCTGCGACTCGCTGCGCCCGCTCGGGGGCCGAAGCCCGAGCCGACGGCGCTCGTCGCGAACCTGCCGTACAACGTCTCCGTCCCGGTGATCCTCCACGTCCTCGAGCGCTTCCCGCGGATCGAGCGCGGGCTCGTCATGGTGCAGGCCGAGGTCGGTCAGCGGCTCGCCGCGGCGCCCGGCTCGAAGGTCTACGGCGGACCGAGCGCGAAGGCCGCGTGGTGCGCCGAGGTGCGGCTCGCGGGCACCGTGAGCCGGCAGGTGTTCTGGCCGGTGCCCAACGTCGACTCGGTGCTCGTCCGGCTCGACCGCCACGCCGAGCCCGGCACGGAGCGCGAGCGGGTCGAGACCTTCGCGATCGTCGACGCCGCGTTCGGCCAGCGGCGGAAGATGCTCCGGCAGTCGCTCGCGCCGCTGCTCGGCCCTGCGGCGGCCGAGATCGTCGAGCGCGCCGGCGTGGATCCGACGGCGCGCGGCGAGGTGCTCGGCATCCTCGACTTCCTCGCCATCGCCCGCGCCCGGTCGTCGAGCGGCGACGAAGGCGCCGAAGGCGACACGGCGGTCGAGTAGCCGCGCAGCGGCGGTTCGAGACACCCGCGTAATGTGGCCGCATGGCCAGCCCCGCCCAGCGCACGCGCGTCCGTGTGCGCGCCCCGGGGAAGATCAACGTGTTCCTCCGCGTGGGCGCGCTGCTCGACGACGGCTACCACGACGTCGCGACCGCCTACCAGGCGGTCTCGCTGCACGAGGACGTGCGCGCGACGCCGTCCGACGACTTCTCCGTGCACGTCCGCGGCACCGTCGAGACGACGCGGGTGCCGGTCGACGGGTCGAACCTCGCGCTGCGCGCCGCGCGTCTCCTCGCCGCGCGCACCGGCTATCCGGGCGGCGTCCGGCTCGAGATCGACAAGCACGTGCCGGTCGCGGGCGGCATGGGCGGCGGCTCCGCGGACGCCGCGGCGGCGCTCGTCGCCTGCGATGCGCTCTGGGGGACCGGCCTCGGCCGGGACGAGCTCCTCGACCTCGGGACGGAGCTCGGCGCGGACGTGCCGTTCGCGCTGGCCGGCGGCACGGCGATCGGCGTCGGCCGCGGGGACCGGCTGAGTCCGGTGCTCGCCACGGGCACGTTCGAATGGGTGATCGCGCTCGCGGACTTCGGGCTGTCGACCCCGACCGTCTACGAGGAGCTCGACCGGCACCGCGCCCGGCACGTGCTCGACATCTCGCCGGCGCCCGTCGCGCCGCAGGTCGACCCGGGCGTGCTGCAGGCGCTGCGGGCGGGCGATCCCGTGATGCTCGCCGAGTCGATGCAGAACGATCTGCAGCCCGCCGCGCTGCAGCTCGCGCCCGAGCTCGTCGACCTCCTCTCGCTCGGCGAGTCCGCCGACGCGCTCGCCGGGATCGTGTCCGGCTCGGGTCCGTCCGTCGCGTTCCTCGCCGCGGACCAGGACGCCGCGATCGGCATCCAGGTGGCGCTCAGCGCGGCCGGCGTGACGGCGGTCCGCGCCCACGGCCCCGTGCCCGGCGCGCGCATCCTGGAAGAGGAATAGGGCGGGCGGCCCTCCGACTCGCTTCGCTCGCTCGGGGACCGAGTCGGGGAGGCCGGGGGACGGGTCGGTACGCTGGGGGCGATGCCGATCCCGTTCTCCCTTCCGCTCATCGACGACGACGTCGTCGCCGAGGTGAACGACGCGCTGACGCGCACCGGCTGGCTGACGAGCGGGCCCAAGGTGCGGGAGCTGGAGGCGGAGATCGGCGCGATCACGGGCACGCCGGTGCTCTGCGTCAACTCGTGGACCTCGGGCGCGATGCTCGCGCTGCGCTGGTTCGGCGTCGGTCCCGGCGACGAGGTCATCGTCCCCGCGTACACCTACGCCGCGACGGCGCTCTGCGCGATGAACCTCGGCGCGGAGGTCGTCATGGTCGACGTCCGGGACGACTTCTGCATGGACCCGCAGCGCCTCAGCGCCGCGATCACCCCGCGGACGAAGGCCGTGATCCCGGTCGACCTCGGCGGCCTGCCGGCCGACTACGACGAGCTATTCGACGAGCTCAGCCAGAACGCCGCCGCATTCCAGCCCCGGAATGCGCGCCAGGCGGCGCTCGGGCGCCCGCTCCTGCTCGCCGACGCCGCGCACTCGATCGGCGCGAGCTACCACGGGCTGCCGGTCGGCCGGGTCGCCGACGTCACCGTCTTCTCCCTGCACTCCGTCAAGAACGTCACGACCGGCGAGGGCGGCGCGATCTGCCTCGACCTGCCCGAGCCGTTCGACAACGAGGCGGAGCTGCCGCGGCTGCGCGCGCTCGCGCTCAACGGCCAGACCAAGTCGGCGTTCGAGAAGAACCAGACCGGCGCCTGGCGGTACGACATCGTCGACTTCGGGCTCAAGGTGAACATGCCCGACGTCAACGCCGCGATCGGCCTCGCGCAGATCCGCAAGTACGAGTCCGAGCTGCTGCCGGACCGACGGCGGATCACGGACCGATACCAGGCGGCGTTCGCGGAGCGGCCGTGGGCGATCCGGCCGACGTTCGCGATCGACCGGCGGGAGTCCTCCCGCCACCTCTACCTGCTGCGGATCGCCGGCGCGGACGAGGCGGTGCGCGACCGCATCATCCAGCGCATCTCGGCGCGCGAGGTCGGGGTGAACGTCCATTACATCCCGATGCCGATGCTCACGCTGTTCCGCGAGCGCGGCTACGACATCGCCGACTACCCGGTGACTCGCGGGCTCTACGAGAACGAGATCACGCTGCCCGTCTACAACGGGCTCACCGACGAGCAGGTCGACGAGGTCGTCTCGGTCGTCACGGAGGCGGTCGAGGCGGAGCTGCACCCGGAGGAGCACGAGGCATGATCGCCGGCCTCGACCTCGACGGCTTCATCGCGCGCCGCGTCACGGGCCGGGCGCGAAGCCTCTTCGCCGACGACCTCGCCGCGCACGAGGCCGAGCTGCGGGCGGCGCTCGAGGGCCGCTCGCTCCTCGTGATCGGCGGCGCCGGCACGATCGGCGGCGCCTTCGTGCGGGAGGCGCTGCGGCACCGGCCGGCTCGGCTCGTCGTCGTCGACTCGAGCGAGAACGGGCTCACCGAGCTCGTCCGCGACCTGCGCTCGACGCCCGGCCAGTTCGTGCCGGCGGCGATGACGACGTACCCGATCGACTTCGGCTCGCCGACCTTCGCGCGCCTGCTCGCCGCCGAGGGGCCCTTCGACGTCGTCGCCCACTTCGCCGCGCACAAGCACGTCCGGAGCGAGAAGGACCGCTTCTCGATCGAGGCGATGGTGCGCAACAACGTGCTCTCGAGCGTCCGGCTCCTCGACCTCGTCGCGCGGGCCGGCGCCGAGCGGTTCTTCTGCGTGAGCACCGACAAGGCCGCGAACCCGGCGAACGTCATGGGTGCGTCGAAGAAGCTGATGGAGGACGCGGTCCTCGCCTACGCGGCCGAGGGCCTGGTGCCGGCGACGACCGCGCGGTTCGCGAACGTCGCGTTCTCCAACGGCTCCCTGCCCGCCGGCTTCCTCGAGCGCATCGCCAAGCACCAGCCGCTCTCCGCGCCCTCGGACGTCCGCCGCTACTTCGTCAGCCCCGAGGAGAGCGGCCAGCTCTGCCTCGCGGCGTGCGTCCTCGGCGCTCCCGGCGACATCGCCTTCCCGCGGCTCGGCGAGTCGACGATGCGCACCTTCGATGCGATCGCGGACGCGCTGCTCGAGGAGCTCGGCTACCTGCCCGAGCGCTACGCGACCGAGGAGGAGGCGCGGCTCGCCGCCGTCCCGGGCGCCTCGCCGGCCCGTGCCGGCGGCGGCCGCCCGGCGCAGGACGATCGGACCTGGCCCGTGCACTACTTCGCGTCGGACACCTCGGGGGAGAAGCCCGCGGAGGAGTTCCACACGGCGGAGGAGCCGGTCGACCTCGAGCGGTTCGGGGCGATCGGGATCGTGCGGCCGGGCGCGCCGGCGAGCGTCGCGGACATCCGGGCGACGGCCGCCGAGCTCGAGGCGCTCTTCGAGCGGGAGGCGCTCGACAAGGCGGAGATCGTCGAGACGCTCGGTCGGCTCGTGCCCACCTTCCGGCACGTCGAGACCGGACGCGGCCTCGATGCGAGGATGTGAGCGTGGCGGTCTCCCAGGCTCGCGCCTCCGGCCCTCGCTCGGCGTACGGCGTGGTCAAGCGCGGCCTCGACGCGATCGGCGCGTTCGTGCTGCTCGTCCCGCTGTCCGTGCTGTTCCTGCCGGTCATCGTGATCCTCGCCTGCACCGGCGAGCACGCCGTGTTCTACCGCCAGCGCCGGATCGGCCGCGGCGGCCGCGAGTTCGGCATCCTCAAGTTCGCGACGATGCTCAAGGACAGCCCGAACCTCGCCGGCGGCTCGCTCACGGTGCGCGGCGACCCGCGGGTGCTGCCCTTCGGCCGCTTCCTGCGCGCGAGCAAGATCAACGAGCTGCCGCAGGTCGTCAACGTGCTGATCGGCGACATGTCCTTCGTCGGCCCGCGCCCGCAGGTGCGCGGCGACTTCGACCACTACACGCCCGAGGTGCAGGCCGCGGTGACGAGCGTCCGGCCCGGCATCACGGGCATCGGCTCGGTCGTCTTCCGCGACGAGGAGCGGTTCCTCTCGCGCCCGGGCGTCGATCCGCGGGCGTTCTACGGCGAGCGGATCGCGCCCTACAAGGGCGCGCTCGAGGCCTGGTATCGCGACCACCGCTCGTTCCGGACGGATGTGCTGCTGCTGTGGGCGACCGCATGGACGATCGTCCGGCCGCGGTCCGAGCTCGTCTTCCGCGTGTTCGCGGACCTGCCGCCGCGTCCGGACTGGTGGGATTGACCCCATGGGCACCGGGCACGGGCACGATCACGCGGCGGACGCCGGCAGCCGCGGCCGACTCGCGATCGCGCTCGGCATCACGCTGCTCGTCCTCGTCGCGGAGCTCCTCGGCGCCTGGCTGACCGGCTCGCTCGCGCTGCTCACGGACGCCGCGCACATGGTCACCGACGCCGTCGGCCTGGCGATCGCGCTCGGCGCCGCCGCGGTCTCCACGAGCCGGCCGAACGACCGCCGAACCTGGGGGTTCCGCCGCATCGAGGTGGTCGCGGCGCTCGCGCAGGCGCTGCTGCTCATCGGCGTCGCCGTCTTCGTCGTCATCGAGGCGATCGGGCGGATCGGCGGCGCGACGGAGATCCCCGCCGGCGAGCTCCTCGCCTTCGCCGTCATCGGGCTGATCGGGAACGCGATCGCGATCGCCGTCCTCGCGCGCGGCCGGGGTCGGACGCTGAACCTCCGCGCGGCGTTCCTCGAGGTCGTGGGGGACGCGCTCGGCTCCGTCGCCGTCATCGTCGCCGCCATCGTGATCTGGACGACCGGCTTCGTCGCCGCCGACTCGATCGCGGCGATCCTGATCGGTGCGTTCATCGTGCCGCGGGCGCTGCGCCTGCTGTGGGAGGCGCTCGGCGTCGTGCTCGAGGTGACGCCGAGGGATCTCGACCTCGGCTCGGTGCGCGCGCACCTCGAGGCGATGGACGACGTGCGCTCGGTCCACGACCTGCACGTCAGCCGGATCGCGAGCGACCTCCCGGTGCTCACGGCGCACGTCATCGTCGACGACGCGTGCTTCCGCGACGGCCGGGCGCCGGAGCTGCTCGCGCGGCTGCGCGACTGCGTCGCGAGCCACTTCGAGGTCTCGATCGAGCACTCGACGTTCCAGCTCGAGTCGGACGCGCATCCGGGGGAGGAGCATGTCGCGCATGCCTGAGAGGAGCGGCGTCGAGACGCGCCGGAACGCGCTGCTGGGACGGGGTGACGGCGTCGACCGGATCATGGCCTACAGCGACGGCGTGTTCGCGATCGCGATGACGCTGCTCGTGCTCGACATCGTCGTGCCGCCGGGAGCGACCAGCGCCGCGCAGGTGCTCGAGGCGGAGTGGCCCTCCTACGTCGCGTTCGCGCTGTCGTTCGTCATCATCGCGGTCGCCTGGATCGGCCACCACCGCCGGTTCCGCGTCGTCGTCGGTCACGACTCGGGGCTGCTCTGGCTGAACCTCGTGCTGCTGTTCTTCGTCGTCAGCCTGCCGTTCCCGACCTCGCTGGTCAGCGAGTTCGCGCCCGAGCGCGACGCCGTCATGGTCTACGCGGCCGCGATCGTGCTGCTGCAGCTCGCGGGTCTCGCGCAGTGGGTGTACTGCTGGCGCCGCGGCCTGCTCGCGCCGAGCGTGGACCGCGGCGTCGTCCGCTACGTGATCTCCGACTTCCTGCCGGTCATCGTCGTGTTCGGCGTCTCGATCGGCATCGCCGCGATCTGGGGCGGGGAGGCGGCGATGTACAGCTGGTTCGCCACGATCGTCGTCGCGCCGGTCACCGGCGCGATCGTGTCCCGCCGGATCGATGCCGCGGCCGCCCGCGAGGCGTCGGCCGACTGAGCTCCGGGGCCAGGATTCGAACCTGGACCGGACGGATCCAAAGACCGCCGTGCTGCCGTTACACCACCCCGGAACGCCGACGACCATCCTCCCAGACCCCCGTCCCGATCCCGTTTTCAGGATCACGGGCGTTCCAGGGCCGCCAGCGCCCTCGGATCGCTGAATATCCTGAAAACGGCGGGCAACCGGGAGAATGGGCGCATGAACCCGCGCCGCCCGCTCGCCGTCGTCGTCCTCGCCGCGGGGCAGGGGACGCGGATGCGCTCCGCGACGCCGAAGGTGCTGCATCAGCTCTCGGGGCGCCCGCTCGTCGGGCACGTGCTCGCGACGGCCCGCGAGCTCGCGCCCGAGCACGTCGTCGTCGTGGTGCGCCACGAGCGCGACGCGGTCGTCGCGGCGGTCTCGGACGCCATGCCCGGCATCCTCGTCGTCGACCAGGACGACATCCCCGGCACCGGCCGCGCCGTCGAGCTCGCCGTCGCGGCGCTGCCCTCGGCGTTCGACGGCGACGTCGCGATCCTCTCCGGCGACGTCCCGTTGCTCGGGCCGGCGGAGGTCTCGGTCCTCCTCGAGCGGCACCGCGCCGCGGGCGCGGCCGCGACGCTGCTCACCGCCGCCCTCGCGGACGCGAGCGGCTACGGCCGGGTCGTGCGCGGCGAGGACGGCCTGGTCGACCGCATCGTCGAGCATGCCGACGCCTCCCCCGAGGAGCTGCAGATCGGCGAGGCGAACTCCGGCACCTACGTCTTCGCGGTGAGCGCGCTCCGGGCCGCGCTGCCGCGCATCGGCTCGCAGAACGCGCAGGGCGAGCGATATCTGACGGACGTCGTGGCGATCCTGCGGCAGGACGGGCTGCCGGTCGCGGCGACCGTCGCCGACGACCCGGCGAGCGTCGCCGGCGTCAACGACCGCGCGCAGCTCGCCGAGGCGGAGCGCGTGCTCAACGCTCGGATCGTCCGCGGCCACCAGCTCGCGGGCGTCACGATCCGCGACCCGCACACCACCTGGATCGACGTCGACGTGACGATCGGCGGGGACTCCGAGATCCTGCCGGGCACGCAGCTGCGCGGCGCGACGACGATCGGGGCGAACGCCGTGATCGGCCCGGACACCACCCTGACCGACACCGAGGTCGGCGACCTCGCGGTCGTGAGCCGCACCGACGCGACGCTCGCCGTGATCGGCACCGCCGCGAACGTCGGCCCGTTCGCCTACCTGCGGCCCGGCACCGTGCTCGGCGCGGCGGGCAAGATCGGCACCTTCGTGGAGACGAAGAACACCACGATCGGCAAGGGCAGCAAGGTGCCGCACCTCTCCTACGTCGGCGACGCGGAGATCGGCGAGGGCACGAACCTGGGCGCGAGCACCATCACCGCGAACTACGACGGGGTGCGCAAGCATCGCACGCGGATCGGCGATCACGTGCACACGGGCGTGCACAACTCGCTCGTCGCGCCCGTCGAGATCGGCGACGAGGCGACGGTCGGCGCGGGCGCAGTGGTGCGCAAGGACGTGCCGCCCGGCGCGCTCGCGATGAGCGTCGCGCCGCAGCGGAACGTCGAGGGCTGGGCGGCGCGGCACGGCGAGACGGCCGCGGAAGGCGCGCCCGCCGATGGGGCGTAGCCCGCGCCGTCGCGCACCCGCCATCCCGGTCGGCGCGACGGTCCTGCTCGCTGCGCGCCTGACGGGCTCGCGACTCGGACGGTGGCTCGTGCTGTCGGCCGTCGTGCAGGGCGCGGTCGCGCTCGTCGCGGCGCCGCTGCTGGCCGCGCTCTTCCAGAGCGTCCTCGCCTCCGCCGGCATCGCCAGCCTGACGACGTCGACCGCGACGACGCTGCTCGCGAACCCCGGCTCGGTCGCGCTGCTCGTGCTCCTCCTCCTGCTCGCGGTCGCGGCGCTCGTCGTCCAGTCCGCGATCGTGGCGATCGCCGCCGACGGTCAGCAGGACGACCCGACGGGAGCGCTCCCGCGGCCCCGCGCGATCGCGCTCGCGGTCGCCCGCCGCCTCCGCGCGCTGGCCCGCCCGTCGACGTTCCTGCTGCTGCCGTACCTGCTGCTGCTCGCCCCGCTCGGCCACGTCGCGCTCGGCTCGGTGCTGACCCGCTGGATCGCGGTCCCCGGCTTCATCTCGGGCGAGCTCACGAAGTCGCCGGGCGGGACCGTCGCGTGGATCGCCATCTCCCTCGTGCTCTGGTACGTCAACCTCCGCCTCGTGCTCGCCGTGCCGTTCCTCGCGGTCGGCGGCCTGACGGCGCCGCAGGCGTTCCGCGCGAGCTGGGCCGCGACGCGCTGGCGACTCTGGCGGCTCGTGGCGATCCTGCTCGCCGTCATCGTCCCGGCGGCGCTCGCGCTGCTCGTCCTCGGCGGTGCGGCGCTCGGCGCGACGGCGATCGCGGATGCGCTGAACGACGACGCGGCGCCGATCGTCGCGGCGATCGCGTTCGCCGTCGCCGAGGTCGGCGCGTTCTTCGTCCTCGGCATCGCGGTCGTCGTCCAGACGCAGGCGCTCGTCGGCATCGTCCGGTCCACCGCGGCGAGTCAGGCGGAGGAGCGCCCTTCGACTCGCTCCGCTCGCTCGGCGGCCGAGGTCCCCACCCGGTCCCTGAGCGAGGGGCGCAGCGACGAGTCGAAGGGCGCTCAGGGGCCGCGGTCCGCCTGGGCGTCCGTCGCCGTCGCCGCCGGCTCGGCCGCGGCCGTCGTCGCGCTCTCCTTCGCCGCCGTCCCGACCCTCGACCGCTATGCCGATGGCGCGACGCTCGTCATCGCGCACCGCGGCCTGATCGAGCACGCCGTCGAGAACACCATCCCGGCGCTCGAGGCCGCGGCGGCGGCCGGCGCCGACCTCGTCGAGTTCGACGTGCAGCAGACGCGGGACGGCGACTGGGTCGTCATGCACGATTTCGACCTGTCGCGGCTCGCGGGACGGCCGGGTGCCGTGAAGGACATGACCCTCGAGGAGGCGACCTCGATCACGGTCCGAGCGAACGGCTTCGAGGCGCCGATCCCGTCGATGCGCGAGTGGATCCGCCGGGCGAGCGAGCTCGGGCAGCCGCTGCTCATCGAGATCAAGCCGCACGGCGGGGAGACGCCCGACTACCTCGAGCGGTTCTACGCCATCCTCGAGGAGGAGGGCGTGCTGACCGCCCACCTCAACCACACGCTGAGCGAGGCGGTCGTCGAGGGCCAGAAGTCGCTGCACCCGGAGGCGATCGCGGGCTACATCGTCCCCTTCGCGCTCGGCGGCGGCGCCCCCGCGACGCCCGCCGACTTCCTCGTCGTCGAGGCCTTCTCCTACTCGGATGCGCTGCGGGAGTCGCTGCACGACGCCGGCAAGGGGATCCTCGTGTGGACGGTCGACGACGCCGCCTCGATGCGGGAGTATCTGCGGGACGGCGTCGACGGCATCATCAGCGATGAGGTGCCGCTGCTCATCGAGCAGCAGGACGCCGTCTCCGACGAGACAGGGCTGGCGCCGAAGCTCCTCGACGCGCTCGGCCGGGCCGTCACCCTCTGGTGAATCGCCCCGGTTGCGGCTCGATAGACTCGGGGGACGTCGGAAGGGGCGCCGTGGCCGCGATCAAGGTCGACAGCAGGAAGCGACTGGTGCTCGTGACGGGTCGCGCGCATCCGGAGCTCGCGGAGCAGATCGCGGAGGAGCTCGGCACCGAGCTCGTCGAGACGGAGCTGCGGACCTTCGCGAACGGCGAGATCTACGCCCGGTACAGCGAGAGCCTCCGCGGCACGGACGTGTTCATCGTCCAGTCGCACTGCTCGCCGATCAACGAGTGGCTCATGGAGCAGCTCATCATGATCGATGCCGCGAAGCGCGCCTCGGCGAAGCGGATCACCGTCGTCGCGCCGTTCTACCCCTACGCCCGCCAGGACAAGAAGGGCCGCGGCCGCGAGCCGATCTCCGCCCGCCTCATCGCGGACATGTTCTCGGTGGCCGGCGCCGACCGCATCATGTCGGTCGACCTGCACGCGGCGCAGATCCAGGGCTACTTCGACGGCCCGGTCGACCACCTCTTCGCGATGCCGGTGCTGCTCGAGTACTTCCAGAAGCTCAGGGGCCCCGACCTCACGATCGTCTCGCCGGACATGGGCCGGGTCCGCGTCGCCGACGTCTGGTCGGACCGGCTGAGCGCGCCGCTCGCGATCATCCACAAGCGCCGCGACCCGAAGGTGGCGAACCAGGTCTCGGTCCATGAGATCGTCGGCGAGGTCGAGGGCCGGGTGTGCCTGCTCGTCGACGACATGATCGACACCGGCGGCACGATCGTGAAGGCGGCGGAGGCGCTGAAGAAGAACGGCGCGAAGTCGGTCGTCGTCGCGGCGACGCATGCGGTGTTCTCCGATCCAGCCTCCGAACGGCTGCAGTCGGAGTTCATCGACGAGGTCGTCGTCACCGACACCCTGCCCGTCCCCGCCGACCGGCGCTGGGACCGGCTGACCGTGCTGCCGATCGCGCCGCTCATCGCGCGCGCCATCCACGAGGTCTTCGACGACGGCTCGGTGACGTCGATGTTCGACGGGGCCGCGTAGGCCCGGATACCGGAGGCGAGGAACGCCGTGGAGGATGCCGCGCGAGCGCCGTTGCGGTCCCGCATCCTGCACTCGTGGACGTGGGTCGTCCCGATCGCGGCGATCGTCGTGCTCGTGCTCGTCTGGGACCGCGAGCTGCCCTGGCCGGTCTACCTCATCGCCGCGGTGGTCCTCATCGGCGCCGTGCTCGCGGCGGTGCAGCACGCGGAGACGGTCGCGCATCGCGTCGGCGAGCCGTACGGCTCGCTCGTGCTCGCCGTCGCCGTCACGGTCATCGAGGTCGGGCTCATCCTCACGCTCATCCTCGGCGGCACGGAGGGCTCGGAGACGCTCGCGCGCGACACGGTGTTCGCCGCGGTGATGATCACCGTGAACGGCATCGTCGGCCTGTCGATCCTGATCGGGGCGCTTCGGCACCAGATCCCGAGGTTCAACGACGAGGGCGCCGGCTCGGCGCTCGCCGTCGTCGCGACGCTGACGACGCTGACGCTCGTCGTCCCGGCGTTCACCGTCTCGGGCGGAGGCGACCAGTTCTCCTCGACCCAGCTCGTCTTCGTCGCCGTCGTCGCGATCGTGCTCTACGCCGCGTTCGTGCTGCTGCAGACCGGCCGCCACCGCGGCTTCTTCCTGCCGGTCGGCAAGTCGGGGAAGCCCATCGACGGGGAGGAGCACTCCGACCCGCCCTCGACTCGCACGGCGCTCCTCAGTCTCGGACTGCTGCTCGTCGCGCTCGTCGGCGTCGTCGGGCTCGCGAAGTCGGTCTCGCCGGCGATCGAGTCGGCCGTGAGCGCCGCCGGGATCCCGCACAGCTTCGTCGGCGTCGTCGTCGCGCTCGTCGTCCTGCTGCCCGAGGGAACCGCGGCCGTCCGGGCGGCGCTGCGCAATCGCCTGCAGACGAGCCTCAACCTCGGTCTCGGCTCCGCGATGGCCTCGATCGGCCTGACCATCCCGACCCTCGCGGTCGCGTCGATCTGGCTCCCGACCCCGCTCGTCCTCGGGCTCGGACCCGTGCAGATCGTGCTCTTCGTGCTCTCCGTCGCGGTGGCGACGCTGACGATCGTGCCCGGCCGCGCCACCCGGCTCGAGGGCATCGTCCATCTCGCGATCTTCGCGTCCTTCGTCTTCCTCGCCGCCCAGCCGTAGCACGCGCCTAGGCTGTTCGCCATGACGGAGTACGCACCGCCGCGGCCCTGGATCCGGAACTACGCGCCCGGCGTCCCCGAGGAGATCGAGGCGCCGACCGGCACCCTCGCCGACCTCATCGACGAGTCGATCGCGCGGTACGGGGACGCGCACACCGCCCTCGAGTTCTTCGGCCGGGAGACCAGCTACGCGCAGCTGCGCGAGCAGATCGACCGCGCCGCGGAGGGACTCCGGCAGCTCGGCGTGCGTGCGGGCGACCCGGTCGCGATCGTGCTGCCGAACTGCCCGCAGCACATCGCCGCGTTCTACGCCGTGCTGCGGCTCGGCGCGATCGTCGTCGAGCACAACCCGCTCTACACGCCCCGCGAGCTGCGGCACCAGTTCGAGGACCACGGCGCCAAGTTCGCGATCGCCTGGGACAAGGTGGTCGCCACGATCCAGGACTTCCCGGCCGACCTCGAGCCGAGGATCGTCTCCGTGAACGTCACGCGGGCGATGCCGGCGACCATGCGCACGATGCTGCGGCTGCCGATCGCCAAGGCCCGCGAGGCCCGCGCGGCGCTCACCACGAGAGTCAGCGGCACCACCGCATGGGAGGATCTGCTCGAGCACGCGCGGATCCTCGACGACGTGCCGAAGCCCGGGCTCGACGACGTCGCGCTGCTGCAGTACACCTCCGGCACGACGGGCAGTCCGAAGGGCGCGACGCTCAGCCACCGCAACCTGGTGGCGAACGCCGCGCAGGCCCGCGCCTGGGTGCCCGACGTCCCGCACGGGCCCGAGTGCGTCGTCTACGCCGTGCTGCCGATGTTCCATGCCTACGGCCTGACGCTCTGCCTCACCTTCGCGATGAGCATGGGCGGCCGGCTGGTCCTCTTCCCCCGCTTCGACCCGGACCTGGTGCTCAAGGTCGCGCGGAAGCGCCCGCCGACGTTCCTCCCCGCCGTCCCGCCGATCTATCAGCGGCTGCTGACCGCCGCGAACGAGCAGGGCGTGAGCCTGCGCGGAGCGATGGTGTCGATCTCGGGCGCCATGCCGCTCCCGACGAGCATCATCGAGCCCTGGGAGGCGGCGACGGGCGGCACCCTCGTCGAGGGCTACGGCCTCTCCGAGTGCTCGCCGGTGCTCGTCTGCAACCCCGTCGCGCCGAACCGGCGGATCGGCACGATCGGGCTGCCGGTGCCGAGCACGGAGGCCCGCGTCGTCGATCCCGAGCAGCCCGCCGTCGACGTGCCTCAGGGCGAGGAGGGCGAGCTCGTCGTCCGCGGTCCGCAGGTGATGTCCGGCTACTGGAACAAGCCGGAGGAGACGGCGGCCGTCTTCGTGCCGGCGACGGACGGCGGCGCCGACTGGTTCCGCACGGGTGACATCGTGCGGCTCGAGTCGGACGGGCACCTGGTCGTCGTCGACCGGATCAAGGAGATCATCATCACGGGCGGCTTCAACGTGATGCCGAGCGAGGTCGAGGAGGCGCTGCGCCGCCACCCGGCCATCGAGGACGCGGCCGTGGTCGGCCTGCCCGATCCGCAGGCGGGCGAGATCGTCGTCGCGGCGGTCGTGCTGTCGCCGGGGGCGGAGCTCGACGCGGAGGTGGTGCGCGACTTCGCGCGCGGGCAGATCGCCGCCTACAAGGTGCCGCGACGGCTGTTCCCCGTGGAGGAGCTGCCGAAGTCGCTCATCGGCAAGGTGCTGCGCAAGCAGGTGAAGGACTCGCTGCTCGGGAGCGCATGAGTCCCGGGGCGCGAATGCCCCGGGACCCACGCCAGCCTCGCGCCCGGCGGCTATCCGATGCCTCGGCGCCGGATGAGCAGCGCCGTCGCACCGCCCGCGGCGCCGAGCGTCACCACGCCGCCGCCCGCGATGAGCGCGATGAGCGCGACCTGGGGGACTCCCTCGCCGGCCGGCGCCCCGGAGCCGGTGAGGGACTCGTCCGCCGCCGCGGCGATCGGCCTGACCTCGACCGGCGCCGATTCCTCCTCCTCGGCGGCCGCGAAGCCCGCGGCGGCGGACTCGACCGCCATCACCGTGCCGGCGTCCCCGAAGAACACCAGGTAGACCGGGCCCTCCGCGGCGACGACGCGACTGTCGATCGCGATCGAGACCTGACCGCCGACGACGCGGAAGGTGCCGACGTAGGCGGGACCCGGGTAGAGCCAGACGACGCCCGACGTGTCCGCCCCGCTCCAGGCGAAGCGCAGGTCGAGCCGCTCGCCGATCGCGAACGAGGGCTTCAGCCCGACCTGCTCGGGCGCCAGCCGGGTCACCGCGCCCTCCTCGATGAGCGCGAGGAGCGACTCGACGCCGTCCACCGGCGTCGTCTGCGCCGTGGCGAGCAGGGGACCGCGCAGCGCCGACTGCGCCGGCGGCGGGGCCTGCACCTCGGGCGGGGTGACCGAGACGCCCTCGCCACCGCCCTCGCCGGCGCCGCTCTCGTCGAGGAGGCTCGAGTAGACGACGGTGAGGGGGAGGGTCGGCTTGGACCGGTCCTGCGCCCCGCCGCTGGTGAACCAGTACGAGCTCTGCCCGGTCAGCTTCTGGAATTCGACGAAGTCCTGCGGGAAGGATCCCCAGTAGGCGACGTTGTCGGCCGTCTTCGCCGGCTGGCCCTCGCGGGCGCCCTCGCTGTCGATCGCCACGCCGAGGTAGTCCGGGGTGACGGTGAAGCCCTTCGAGGTCATCCGCACGCCGGTCAGCGTGGCCAGCGTGACGGTCCGGTCCTCGAGGGTCGTCCACTTCGAGAGGTCGTCCATGTCGGAGCCGTAGCCGCCGAGCGTCGCGGTCACGGTGCCCACGCCATGCTCGACGGTCAGCTTCGGGTCGCTGCCGTACCAGAAGGTGAGCCCGCCGTAGAAGACCACCGTGAAGTCGCCGTCCCACTGCAGCTCGCCGCTGTTCGTCGACGGGTCGACCCAGCCCTCGCCGCCCGTGATCACGAGCTGCTGCTCGGTGAACGCGCTCGTCACCGAGGTGGTCACCGTCGTGCCCGAGCGCGTCTTGCACTTGTTCTCCCACGTCGCCGGCTGGTATTCGCCCGCGGCGTTCGGCTTCACGACGGTGACGTTGCCGTCCTCCGAGCGGTAGCCGGAGGCCGCGGCCGAGCCGAACACGACGGCGGCGCCGGGGTTGTTCACCTTGCCGGCGGTGAGGTAGTTGCAGCCGCCGAAGTACGCGCCGTTGCTCGACTCGTTGTTGATGCCCCAGCGGAACACCGCGTCGTCGAGATCGGTGCGCCCGATGACGGGCTTCGTCACCGGCACCTCGACGGCGACGAGGGTGCCGCCGTCCCCGAAATAGAGCAGGGTGTAGGTGCCGGTCTCGAGCGAGCCGAGCGTCCAGGTGGCGGGCGCCTTCCCGCCCGCGGCGGTGTACGTCGCCTGGTGCACCGGGGCGCCGGACGCCGCGTAGAGCCAGACCTCTCCCTGCTCCTCGACCGGGTAGGCCGGCGTCACGGTCGCCTCGGTGCCGGATTCGAACGCCGTCGTCACGCCCGCGCTCGCCGCCGTGACCTCGGTCACCTCGGCCGCCGCGATGCCCGCGTTCAGCGCCGCGAGGTCGGCGTAGGGCGGCGGCAGCGTGCCGGGCGCCGGCCGTGCCAGGGTGTAGCCGACATCGCCGATGGCGGAGAACCCGCCGACACCGTTCGCGTTCACACCCGCGTAGGCGATCTGATACGGCGCGCCCCGCTCCAGGCCGCCGATGAGGACGGTGGGCCTGCCGTCGTCGTCGATCTCGGCGTCGACCACGCGCATCGGCGCCGATGCACCGCTGCGATAGAGCGCGACCCGATAGCCGACGATCGCGCTGCCGCCCGTGTACGCCCCGGTGAGCGCCGGCCCGCTCCAGGAGAGCGTGTCGATCCCCTCGCCCTTCGGGGCGGCCGGGGTGCCGGCCGGAACGCTCGGCACCGAGGTCCCGGTCGTCGTCAGCAGCGCGGCGGAGACGCCGGAGCTGCTGCGATACGTGCGGTCCGGGCCGTCGCCGAGGTACTGCGTGATCGTGACGCGATAGCTCCTGCCGGGCTCCAGCCCGGAGATCGCCGCGCTCTGGCGGCCGGACGTGGTGAAGCCCGTGCCGAGGTCGATGATGCCGTAGGCGTTGACCTGCCCGATCGGTGCCTCCTCCGGGGCGGAGGGCGGCAGATAGGTGAGCGGCGACTGACCGGTGATGCCCGGTCGCTGCTCGGTGACGCGCAGCAGATAGCCGGTGCCCGCCAGCGGCGCGTTGGCACCGGTCTGCACCGGCCAGGAGATGGTCGCACCGGTCGCGGTGATGTCCGTGAACTGGACATTCGTGCTGGTCACGGTGACCGCGGTCGACGGGGACGCCGTCGCCGGCACGTTCGTGCTCGACGTCGCCTGCAGACTGTAGGCCGATGAACCGGCCTCGTTCACGGCGGCGACGCGCGCGAACAGGTTCGTCCCGATGAGCGTCGCCTGTGGGAAGGTCCACGAGGTCTGGGTGCCCGGCACGCGCACGGTGCGCACGATGCTGTTCAGGTTGACGCTGCTGGTGGTCCCGGCGAAGATCTGCAGGTCGTAGGCGGTGACGGGGTAGCCGCCATCGCTCGTCGGCGCCGACCAGGTGACCACCAGATCGGTGGTTCCAGCGCCGATGGCGGCGATGGTCGGCGCGCCCGGCTTGGTCGGAGCGCCTCGCAACGTGTAACCGACCTGCGAGAGCGCCGACTCCGCGCCGTTGACGAACGCGGTGCCGGTCTCCCAGCCGATCGCCTGCACCGTCGCCTGGTAGCCGGTGAGGGCGGTGAGCCCGGTGAAGGTCCAGCTCGTGCCATCGGCGAACGGGTTGAGACCGGTCTTGGTCTGCACCAGCGTGCCGGCCGTGTCGTAGAGCCGCACGGTATAGGTGCGCACGTCGCCACCGTCGACCACGGGCGCCCAGGAGACCTGGATCGAGCTGCCGCTGGTCGGCTCCAGGATCGGCAGATCGGGGATCACGCCCGGCGCCTCGCTCGTCGCACGCGTGGTGAAGGGGGCGCTGCGCTCGGAGACGATCGGCGCCAAGGGATTGAAGTCGGCGTCGTAGCCGGAGACCTCCGCCTCGACGGTGTAGCTCGTCCCGGCGGCGAGCCCCGTGATGAGCCCGGTGTCGCCGAAGGTGGGAGTGAAGTAGAAGGCCTGCGTCTTCACCACCGTCTCGGCTTCGTCGTACACCCGGATCGTCAGGGTCAGGGGGCTCGCCATGACGGCCGTGGCCGCGGCCTTGACCGCCGCGAAGTTGACCTCGATCGCGGTTCCGCCGCGCACCGCGACCGTCGGCGCCGGGGCGCTCGCGGCGAGCGCCGAGAGCGCCCCGAGCGGCGCGGCGCGGCCGGTCGACAGGAAGTCGCCGATCAGGTCGGCGGCGGGCCGCTCCCCGCGCACGGGGTCCGAGTCGGCGGCGACGGCGTCCTCGTCCGTACCCGCACCCGCCGGACCGCCCTCCGACCGGTCCTCCCCGGCGCCGCTCGCCGGGACCGAGGCGTCCGGTCCGTCCGACTCCTCTTCCTCCGGGGGAACGGGCGCCGGCTCCGCCGGCGGGGCGGCGGCCGTGCGCAGCGGCTCGGTGCGCTCGCTCTCGGCGAGCACCGTCTCGTCCGCGCCGAGCACGGCGACGGAGAAGCGGTAGTCGGTCGCGGCGCGCAGGCCGCCGATCGCCACCGCGAGCTCGCCCTCGGCGAGCGGCTCGCCCGTCGGCTCGGTCACCGGCGCGAGGTCCTCGTCGGGCTCCTCGGCCCCCGGCTCCGCGTCGGCGAGGTCGTGCTCGGCGAGCACCGTCTCCTCGTCGCCGAGGCGGACGAGCACTCGGGTGCCGGCGGCGCCGGGCACCTGGGCCGAGCGGTCGGACCAGCGCAGCTCGACCCGGCCGTCGTCGAGCGCGGCGGCGGCGGGCGCCGGGTCGGCGGGATCCGCGGTCGGTGCCGGCTCGACGGTCGGCTCCGGCTCGGCGGCGGGCTCGGCCTCGGGGCTCGGCTCCGGCGCGGGCGTCTCGGCGGGCGCCTCGGCCGCGGGCGCGTCGACCACCACGGGGGGATCGGTCGGCACCGGCTCCCCCTCGGCGAAGGCGGGCGAGGCCAGGAGCTGGCCGGACAGGGCGATGGCGACGGCCGCCGCGCCTGCGAGGATCTTCGGCGCGCGGCCGGTGCGATGCGTGATCATCGGGTTCACTGCTCCTTGTCTGAGGCGTTCGGCAGCGCGGCGGCGCGGGGGCGCCGGGTGCGCACGAGGACGACGACGAATGCCGCGATCGCGAGGACGGCGAGCACGCCCGCCGCGATGGCCGCGACGACCAGCCACTCGGGGGCGGCATCCCCGGGCGGCGCCTCGGACTGCGGCGCCGCGCCCGAGGTCTCGACCGGGGCGGCCGTCTCGGTCGCGTCCGGCAGCCCGCCCCACTCGAACCCGGCCCAGCCGAGCAGCGCGTCGTTCGCGTCGACGATGACGACGCGGTGCTCGCCCGGCGGCAGGTTCTCGGGCAGGTCGACGTCGATGACGCCCTGCGAGCTCGGGCTGTACCAGCCGGCGAAGATGGGGTCGGAGTGCAGGCTCACGCCGAGCCAGGCGTCGGGCGCGGCGCCGGGCACGGTGACGGTGAGGCGCGTGCGCCCGACCTTCGCCGTCACGCCGCCGTCCGCCGCCGTCTCGAGCTCCGCCTCGGTGCGGCTCGCGGGGATGATCGCGGGCCGGCCGCCGATCGACTGCGGCGCGACCGCGACCGGCGCGCTCGAGCCGGTCTGCGAGATCACCTGGCGCCCGTCCGCGGCCGAGTAGATCTCCTGGAAGGAGATCGGGGTGAAGCTCTCGTTGTTCGCGTTGATGACGCCGTGCGCGCCGATCGTCATGATGCCGCACTGGACCTGCAGGCAGTCGACCTCGGAGATGTTCCCCGAGCGGTCGTAGGCCTGGAAGCGCGGGCCGGGGATCCTCATCGTCGCCGACCAGCTGCCGTCCTCGGCGATCGTGCCGCCGTTCGCCGCGTACGCGGTGCTGCTGCCTGGGAAGGTGACGAACAGCTGGTAGCCGACCGGGTTCGTCTCGTCGTCGTAGACGTAGCGGTAGTCGCTGCCGGTCGTGCCGCCCTGGCTGGGCCGCCACGAGCCGTCCGCCCAGCCGAAGAGCACGTAGATGCCGCCGAAGCCGTTCCGGATGCTCTGGAAGCCGCTGCCGGAGACGACCACCTCGGTGAGATACGTGCTGTCGGCGACCGCGCCGAGCTCGGGCCGGTCGGCGACGGTGATGCTCACCCGCGGCTCCGCGTGGGCGGCGGTGGCGGGGACGAGGGCGCCGGCGGCCGCGACGAGCGCGGCGGCGACGGCGGCGAGGACGCGCCCGCGGCGCGGGCGGGCGAGGGCGGGATCGTGGGTCATGGGGCGACGGCTCTCTCGTGGATCTCGGCGGTGCGGGCGTCCCGGTGCGGCAGCACCACGGGGGTGCCGCTGACCGGGTGGGGGATGACGGTGACGGGGTACTGGTAGACGGCGCTGACGCGCTCGGCGGTGAGCACCTCCGATGGCGCGCCGATCGCCGCGATGCGTCCCCCGTCGAGCAGGGCGACGATGTCGGCGTAGCCGGCGGCGAGGCTCAGGTCGTGCAGCACCGCGATGACCGCGTCGCCGTCGTCCGCCCGCTCCCGGGCGAGCCGCAGGACCTCCTCCTGGTGCCGGATGTCGAGCGCGGCGGTCGGCTCGTCGAGCATGACGATCCCGGCGCGCTGGGCGACGATGCGAGCGAGCGAGCTGCGCGCCCGCTCGCCGCCGGACAGCGAGGGGTAGGTGCGCTCCGCGAAGGGCTCGACGTCGGTGCGCCGCATGGCCTCGGCGACCGCCTCGTCGTCCTCGTCCTCGCGCTCCGTGCGCCGCCAGGGCGCGCGGCCCATCTCGACGACGGCGCGGACGGTGAACGGGAAGGCGAGCGAGTTCTGCTGCGGCAGCACCCCGCGCCGTCGGGCGAGCTCCTGGATGCTCCAGTCGGCCAGCGGGCGCCCGGCGAGCTCGATCTCGCCCACGGCCTCCACGTCGCCGGCGAGGGCGCCGAGCAGCGTCGACTTGCCGGCGCCGTTCGGCCCGACGAGCACGACGAGCTCGCCCGCGCGGACCGTCAGGTCGACGCCGTGCAGGATCGCGGCGCCGCCGAGCTCCACACGCAGCCCGCCGCACCGCACCGCGACCTCCCCGCGGTCGAGCGGGGTGGGCAGCTCGATCCGGCGGACGCCGAGCGCGCTCATCCCCAGCCTCCCGCTCGGCGCCGGGTGCGGCGCAGCAGCCAGAAGAAGAACGGCCCGCCGACGATCGAGGTGAGCATGCCGATCGGCAGGTCGGCGTAGGGGACGGCGGTGCGCGCCACGAGGTCGGCGACGGTGAGCAGCAGCGCGCCGCCGATCGTGCTCGTGATCATGAGCGGCAGATGCGCCGGGCCGAGGATCATCCGGAGCAGGTGGGGCACGACGAGGCCGACGAACGCGATGATCCCGGCGAAGGCGACGGCGGCGCCGACCAGCAGCGCGACCACGACGATCGCGACGATCCGGAGTCGCTCGACGTCGACGCCGAGGTGCCGGGCCTGCTTCTCGCCGAGCGAGAGCAGGTCGAGGCGCCGGGCGAGCAGGAAGGCGACGGCGATCCCGATCGCGATGATCGGGAGGACGACGCCGACCTGCACCCAGCGGCTGCCGTTCAGGCTGCCGAGCTGCCAGAACACGATCTGCTCGCGCGCCTGCGTGTCGCCGAGGAAGGAGAGGAACGCGATGCCGGCGCCGCCGACCGCGTTCACGGCGATGCCGGTCAGCAGCAGCGTGACCACCTCGGTCTTCCCGCCGGAGCGGGAGAAGGCGTAGACGACGAGGGTCGCGGCGAGGCCGCCGGCGAAGGCCATCAGCGCGATCGTCCACTCGCCCGCGAAGCTCAGTCCGAGCACGATCGCGGCGCACGCGCCGAGCGCCGCGCCGCTCGAGACGCCGACGACGCCGGGCTCGGCGAGCGGGTTGCCGAACACGGCCTGCATGATGAGGCCGGAGACGGCGAGCGCGGCGCCGATGACGAGCGCCATGACGACGCGCGGCAGCCGGATCGTCCACAGCGCCGGCTCGGCGGTCGGCTGGGCCGGCTCGGCGCCGGCCGCGATGCCGAGCGGCTTGAGGAGCAGGTGCAGGATCTCGGCGGGCGAGATCGCGAACTGCCCGATCCCGATCGAGAGCAGCACGGCGACGAGGAGCGCCGCGAGCAGGCCGAGGGCGAGCACGGCGACGCGCCCCGCCGATCGACGGGGGGTCGCCGGCGCGGCGCGCTCGAGGACGGGTGCCGTCAAGACGCCGCCTCGGGGGCGTAGATCGCGCGGGCGAG
>Ga0182737_1000265_pt1 | contig 87965 bp, 82 predicted proteins | sample eDN5th30CBELigOP_FD_128878 | JGI IMG/M metagenome (GOLD analysis project Ga0182737, IMG submission 128878) | Enriched Organic Plus compost microbial communities from Emeryville, California, USA - eDNA 5th pass 30_C BE-Lig OP (version 2) (version 2) ... | reverse complement strand
GAGGCGAACTGGTCGATGCCGAGGGATCCGACTCGGCGGATGCCCTCGGGCGAGAACCGCCGCAGCACGAGCAGGAACGTCGCCGCGGTCGGCACGCCGATCGGCAGGATCCAGGCGAGCCCATGCGACCAGACCGATGAGGTGACCGGAGCGACAGCGAAGAACGAGGCGATGAAGGCGAGCGCCCACACGCCGACGATCAGCAGCTCGCGCAGGGTGAACCCGAGGATGCCGTATTCCGGCTGCACCTGCTCCTCGTAGAGCACGCCGTCCTCGATGTCGGGCTCGAACTCCGGCTCGAGCCCGGACTCGAGCGCTGCATCGTGCTGCTCTTCGGGCGCGTCAGTGGTGCTGTCGTCGGGGTCCGGCCCGGTGGCCGCCTGATCGGTGCTCATGGCAGCTGTCCTTTCGTCGCGGTCGCGTCGAGGTGGAGTGTCGATCCTATCGGCGCGACCCGGGAACGCCGTGCCCGGTTTCCGCACCGAGCGGGTGCGGCGCGGTCGAGGGTGTCAGCCCAGGCAGGCGGGGCCGAGCAGCGACTTCAGGTCGCCGAACAGGTCGGCCGAGACCTTCACGGGCATGGGCACCTCGAACACCTTGGCCGTGCCGCCGCGATGCACGCGCAGCGTCACCTCGGTGTCGCCGGCGTGGCGGCGCAGCACCTCGGCGAGGTCGGTCATGACCCGCTCGGTCGCGCGCTGCTCGGCGACCAGCAGCGACAGCGGTCCCGCCGCGTCGAACGAGCCGACGTCCGGCGCGAACGCCGACTGCGCGTGGAGGTTGAGCCCGTCGTCACGGCGCGAGACCCGGCCCCGCACGGCGAGGATGGCGTCCTGCTGCAGGGTGTGCTGGAACTCGGTGTACGTCTTGCCCATGAACATGACGGTCACCTCGCCGTTGAAGTCCTCGACGGTGATCATGCCGTACGGATTGCCGCTGGCCTTGGCCACACGGTGCTGCACGCTGGTGACGAGCCCGGCCACGGTGACCTGGTCGCCGTCCTGCAGGTCCTCCGAGGTGAGCAGGTCGTTGATCGAGATCGAGGCGTGCTTGGCGAGCGGCACCTCGAGCCCGGCGAGCGGGTGATCCGACACGTACAGCCCGAGCATCTCGCGCTCGAAGGCGAGCTTGTCCTTCTTGATCCACTCCGGCCGGTCGGGCACCTTCGCGGGCGGCGCCTCCTCGGTGTCGTCGTAGAGGCTGTCGAAGTCGAAGCCGATGGCGCCCTGCGCCTCGTTCCGCTTGCGGTCGACAGCCGCCTCGACGGCATCCTCGTGGATCTCCATGAGAGCGCGACGGGTGTCGCCCATCGTGTCGAAGGCGCCCGCCTTGATCAGCGACTCGACCGTGCGCTTGTTCGCGACGTGCAGCGGCACCTTGCTCAGGAAGTCGTGGAACGACGCATATGCGCCGTCCTTTCGCGCCTCGACGATGCCCTCGACGACGTTGCCGCCGACGTTGCGCACGGCGCCGAGCCCGAAGCGGATGTCCTCGCCCACGGCGGCGAAGAAGTTGATCGACTCGGAGACGTCCGGCGGCAGCACCTTGATGCCCATGCGGCGGCACTCGTTGAGGTACAGCGCCATCTTGTCCTTCGAGTCGCCGACGCTGGTCAGCAGCGCCGCCATGTACTCGGCGGGATAGTGCGCCTTGAGATACGCGGTCCAGTACGAGACCAGACCGTAGGCGGCGGAGTGCGCTTTGTTGAACGCGTAATCCGAGAAGGGCAGCAGGATGTCCCACAGCGCCTTGACGGCGGCCTCGCCGTAGCCGCGCTCCTTCATTCCGCCCGAGAAGCCCTCGTACTGCTTGTCGAGCTCGGACTTCTTCTTCTTGCCCATCGCGCGGCGCAGGATGTCTGCCTGTCCGAGGCTGAACCCGGCGACCTTCTGCGCGATCGCCATCACCTGCTCCTGGTAGATGATGAGGCCGTAGGACTCGTCGAGGATGTCCTTCAGCGGCTCCTCGAGCTCGGGGTGGATCGGCGTGATCGCCTGCTGCCCGTTCTTGCGCAGCGCGTAGTTGGTGTGCGAGTTCGCGCCCATGGGGCCCGGGCGGTACAGCGCGATGAGGGCCGAGATGTCGCCGAAGTTGTCGGGCTTCATCAGGCGCATGAGCGAGCGCAGCGGCGGGCTGTCGAGCTGGAACACACCCAGCGTGTCACCGCGGGCCAGCAGGTCGTAGACGCCGCGGTCCTCGAGACCGAGGTGCTCGAGGTCGAGCTCCTCTCCCCTGTTCAGCCGGATGTTCTCGAGAGCATCCGAGATGATCGTGAGGTTGCGCAGCCCCAGGAAGTCCATCTTGATCAGGCCGAGCGACTCGCAGGACGGGTAGTCGAACTGCGTGACGATCTGGCCGTCCTGCTCGCGCTTCATGATCGGGATGATGTCGAGCAGCGGCTCGGACGACATGATCACACCGGCCGCGTGCACACCCCACTGCCGTTTCAGCCCCTCGAGCCCGCGGGCGCGCTCGAAGACGGTCTTCGCCTCGGGATCGCTCTCGATGAGCGCGCGGAACTCGCTCGCCTCCTTGTACCGCTTGTGCTCGGGGTCGAACATGCCGCCGAGCTCCATGTCCTTGCCCATCACGGCGGGCGGCATGGCCTTGGTGAGCCGGTCGCCCATGCTGAACGGGAAGCCGAGCACGCGTCCGGCATCTTTCAGCGCCTGCTTGGACTTGATCGTGCCGTAGGTGACGATCTGCGCGACGCGCTCGGAGCCGTACTTCTCGGTGACGTATTCGATCACCTCGCCACGGCGGCGGTCGTCGAAGTCGACGTCGAAGTCGGGCATCGAGACGCGGTCGGGGTTGAGGAATCGCTCGAAGATGAGACCGTGCTCGAGCGGGTCGAGGTCGGTGATCTTCATGGCGTAGGCGACCATGGAGCCGGCACCGGAGCCACGGCCTGGTCCCACGCGGATGCCGTTGTCCTTGGCCCAGTTGATGAAGTCGGCGACCACGAGGAAGTACCCGGGGAAGCCCATCTGCAGGATGATGCCGGTCTCGTACTCGGCCTGCTTGCGCACCTTGTCGGGGATGCCGCTCGGGTAGCGGTAGTGCAGCCCCTTCTCGACCTCCTTGATGAGCCAGCTGTCCTCGGTCTCGCCGTCGGGCACCGGGAAGCGCGGCATGTAGTTCGCGGAGGTGTCGAACTCGACCTGACAGCGCTCGGCGATGAGCAGCGTGTTGTCGCACGCCTCGGGGTGGTCGCGGAAGAGCTGACGCATCTCCTGCGCGGTCTTGATGTAGTACCCGTCACCGTCGAACTTGAACCGGTTCGGGTCGTCCATGGTCGAGCCGGACTGCACGCACAGCAGCGCCTCGTGCGCGTCGGCCTCGTGCTGGTGCGTGTAGTGCGAGTCGTTCGTCGCGACGAGCGGGATGTTCAGGTCCTTCGACAGCCGCAGCAGGTCGGTCATCACCCGGCGCTCGATCGACAGGCCGTGGTCCATGATCTCGGCGAAGAAGTTCTCCTTGCCGAAGATGTCCTGGAACTCGGCTGCCGCCGCGCGGGCGGCGTCGTACTGACCGAGCCGAAGACGCGTCTGCACCTCGCCGGACGGGCAGCCGGTGGTGGCGATGAGCCCCTTGCCGTAGGTCTGCAGCAGTTCGCGGTCCATACGCGGCTTGAAGTAGTAGCCCTCCATGCTCGACCGCGAGCTGATGCGGAAGAGATTGTGCATGCCGGCGGTGGTCTCGCTCCACATGGTCATGTGGGTGTACGCACCGGAGCCCGAGACGTCGTCACTGCGCTGATCGGGCGAGCCCCACTGCACACGAGTCTTGTCGCTGCGGTGCGTGCCGGGGGTCATGTAGGCCTCGAGGCCGATGATCGGCTTGACACCTGCGGCGTTCGCCGCGTTGTAGAACTCGAAGGCCGCGAACGTGTTGCCGTGGTCGGTCACGGCGATCGCCGGCATCCCGTAATCGGCCGCCGCCTGGGTCATCGCCTGGATCTTCGCCGCACCGTCCAGCATGGAGTACTCGCTGTGGACGTGGAGGTGCACGAAGGAGTCGGAGGCCATGCTTCGAGCCTACCTTCGACCCCCGACAGCGGCGCCCGGCGAACGGGGCCGGATCACCCGCCGGATACCCTGATTCCCATGGCCACCCCTGAGTTCGTCCTCGCCCTGCGCGAGCACGTCGGCACCGCCCCGCTCTCCCTCGTCGGCACCACCGCCGTCGTCTTCCGCGACGAGAAAGCGCTGCTCGGCAAGCGGGCCGACAACGGCGCGTGGCAGACGATCGCCGGCATCGTCGAGCCCGGCGAGGAGCCCGCGGATGCCGCTGCGCGCGAGTGCCTGGAGGAGGCCGGCGTCGTCGTCTCCGTCGACCGGCTCGCTCTCGTGCAGCAGCTGCCGCGCATCACCTACGCCAACGGCGACCAGGTCGACTACCTCGACATCGTGTTCCGCTGCACCTGGGTGTCGGGCGAGCCGCATCCGGCCGACGGCGAGCTCACCGAGGTCGGCTTCTACGACCTCGCCGCGATGGGCGACGTCGACGACGCCCACGTGCGCAAGATCGCCCTGGCCATGGCCGAGGACGATCCCGCGCACTTCCGCGGCGGCCGCGCGAAGCGCTGAGCTCGCGCCTACTTCTTCGCCGCGACCATCCGCTGGTCGGTGTTCGTGTACGCGATCGAGTCGGCGATCGTGCCGACCAGGCCCATGTTCACGTGCAGCAGGCCGGGTTCGACGTCGTCCAGCGAGGGCGGCGTGTCGAGCCCGAGTGTGAGCGCGTGGCCCTGGGAGTCACTCGCGGTGATCGAGCCGAGATAGACCGACACGTTCCCGCGCAGGGTCATCGTGTCGGCATCCGTGACGAGACCCGGGCCGCCGTGCGGGCGCACCGAGAGCGCGAAGCCGGTGATCGTGATGCTGTCGGCGCTGATCTTCAGCACCCGCACCCGCTCGCCGCCGACGGTGGGGACCGTGACGATCGAGATGCCCTTCAGCCCGGTGAACGACAGCCCGTCCGACGACATCTGCGCAGGCGTGCCGGTGAACACCGGCGCCGCGTCGTCGGGCACGGCCTCGACCGGCTCGACCGGCTCCGCCGCATCCTTCTCGTTCTCCGGCGCCGTCGGCGCTTTGTCTTCGGGCGCGGGCGTCTCGACGCCCGGCAGCGGCAGCAGCGGATCGGCGGTCTTCGTCGGCGACGGGGTGGGCGACGGCGTCGGTGCCGGGTCGGGGCACCAGATCAGCGGGATGCAGAGCGCCGGCCGCACACCGGGAGGCGCGGCGGCGCCCAGCATCAGCGGCGTCGCCAGCGCGCACAGCGCGAGCGCTCCCGCGGCCGACCTGACGAGCCGCAGGCTCACGATTCCCGCTCCGCCGCCCGCCGCTCCCGCCGCGTGCGTGGCCGCGGACCGTCGGCGCGCCCCGGCATCCACGCCACCACGAGGATGCCGCCGATGCAGCCCAGCAGCATCCCGATGATGAAGCCGCCGAGGTTCACGCCCACCAGCGAGTACAGCGACACGGCCAACGCGATCACGCCGTAGAAGACGTGATGCGCGGGCATCGTGACCGCGAGCACGCCGAGCAGCACGAGCAGCACGGGGATGATCGTCGCCTGCAGGCCCTCGATGCCGAGCTGGATGTGCAGCTCGCCGAAGTCCAGCTGTCCCGAGAAGAACATCTCGATGCCGGCGATCACCAGCAGCAGTCCCCCGACGAACGGGCGGCCGTGCCGCCAGCGCCGGAAGCGGGACTCGGCCGCCGGCGCGACGACATCCGCCTGCGCGCCGTCGGCCTCCGCGTGGTCGGTCATGATCTCGTCGTCGCTCAGAAGCATCCCTGCGATCCGTCCGTGAGCTCCAGCGTCATCCCGGTGAGGGTGAAGACGGATGCCTGGGTGCTCCATGCGGTCTGCTGCAGGTTCTTGATGGTGACGGTGTCGGCATCCTGCGCGAAGTCGCCGGACGTGCCCTTGGCTGCGGTGTTGACGGTCGAGGCGTCGACACCGATGCGGATCTGGCCGAACGACGCGTCGCCCTTGAGCCCGGTCATGCCGATCTGCAGATCGGAGGCGCTGGCGGGGTTGCCGCCGCCGCCGGCCTTGATGAGCACTCCCACCTTGCCCATCGGCGTGTCGGAGACGACCGACTGGCAGAGGTCTGCCAGCGTCGCGCTCTTGATGTTCGCGATCGCGACCGTGTGCTCGCCGCCCTCGGTGTCCTTCGTGACGCCGGCGTACTGCGAGAAGCCGGAGCCCTCGAGCAGGCTCGCGCTGATCTGGAACTGGCTGCCCGAGACGGCGAACGACACGGGCACCTGGCCCTGAGCGACACCGCCCATCAGCAGCGCCGCGGTGATGCCGACCGGCACCGCCGCGAGTGTGATGCGCCCGGCGTGCGAGCGCGTCATCGACGAGAACGTCTTCTTGGTCGGTCGTGGGAACTTCATCGATCCTCCTGGGGCGTCTTCGGCGGCGTCTCCACGAGCATAACCCTCATTGACTCTGAGTCAATACAGCGTCGCCGATAGGATCGCGACATGTCCGTCGAGCGTCGAGTCCGCCTCTCCCCCGATGAGCGGCGCGCCCAGCTGATCGCCACGGGCGTGAACTTCCTCTCGGAGCACGCGCTCGACGAGCTCACGATCGACCGCCTCGCGGCGATGACCGGCGTGTCGCGGGCCCTGGTCTTCCATTACTTCGACACCAGGCAGGGCATGCAGCGCGCGGTCGTGCAGGCCGCCCGTGACGCCCTCCTCGCCGCGACTCTCCCCGACCAGGAGCTTCCGCCGAAGGAGCGCGTGCACGACGTGCTGCTGCGCATCACCCGCTTCGTCCGCGAACACCGCGGCACGTTCTTCTCGCTCGTGCGCGGCGTCGCGAGCGGCGACCCCGCCGTGCGCGCCGTCGTCGACGAGGCCAGGGAGGCGAACGCCGAGCACCTGCGTGTCGCGTGGGTCGAGCTCGGCGAGGTCGACGGCACCGCGCTGCGCGTGGCGCTGCGCTCCTGGGTGGCGTTCACCGAGGAGACGCTCGCGGCCCTCAGCGTCGACGACGCCGACCGCGCCGAGGACCCGACGGTCGTCGCCTTCCTCGAGCGCACGCTCGACGGCGTCGTGGCGGCCGCGCGCGACGCGCGGCTCTGACCGCGGCCCTCAGCGGCCGGGGTCGAGCACGGCCAGCGCGTGCTGGAAGTCGTCGGGGTACGGCGAGGTGAACTGCACCCACTCCCCCGTCGCCGGGTGCGCGAACGCGAGCTGATGCGCGTGCAGCCACTGCCGGGTGAGGCCGAGGCGGGCCGAGAGCGTGGGATCGGCTCCGTACAGCGGGTCGCCGACGCACGGATGCCGGTGCGCGGCCATGTGCACGCGGATCTGATGCGTGCGGCCGGTCTCGAGATGGATCTCGAGCAGGGAGGCGCCGGGGAACGCCTCGAGCGTCTCGTAGTGCGTCACCGAGGGCTTGCCGTCCGGGATGACGGCGAACTTCCACTGATGGTTCGGATGCCGCCCGATCGGCGCGTCGATCGTGCCGGAAAGCGGATCGGGATGCCCCTGCACCACGGCGTGGTAGATCTTCTCGACCGTGCGCTCCTTGAACGCGCGCTTGAGCGCCGTGTACGCCGCCTCGGTCTTCGCGACGACCATGAGGCCGCTGGTGCCGACGTCGAGGCGATGCACCACGCCCTGACGCTCGGGGGCTCCGCTCGTGGCGATCCGGAAGCCGGCGGCGGCGAGGGCGCCGACCACGGTCGGGCCCTCCCAGCCGAGCGACGGATGCGCCGCGACACCGGTGGGCTTGTCGACCACGACGATGTCGTCGTCGTCATGCACGATGCCGAGCTCGGGCACCGCGATCGGCACGACGCGCGGCTCCTCCTTCGGCTGCCAGCTCACATCGAGCCAGCCACCGGCGCGCAGTCGATCCGATTTGCCCAGCATCGCGCCGTCCAGGCTCACACCGCCGGCCTCGGCGACCTCTGCGGCGAACGTGCGCGAGAAGCCGAGCATCTTCGCGAGGGCGGCATCCACACGGGTGCCGTCGAGCCCGTCGGGTACGGGCATGCTCCGGGATTCCACCATCAGTCTCCGGCGGGAGCGGTGGGGTGCTCGGCGGCATCCGCATCCGCCGTCTTGGCGACGTCGCGCTCGCGCGTGCCGTCCAGCCGCAGGCCGGTGACGACGAGCAGCGCGACCGAGATCATGCCGGTGACGATGAAGATGTCGGCGACGTTGAAGATCGCCGGCATCATCCACGGCATCGAGATCATGTCGACGACGTGGCCGACCGCGAAGCCGGGCTCACGCAGCAGCCGGTCGGTGAGATTGCCGAGCACGCCGCCGAGCAGCGCCCCCAGCACGACCGCCCACAGGCGTGAGCGCACCGAGAGGGTCTTCCAGATGATCACGCCGCTCACGACCGCGAGAGCGATCGTGAAGATCCAGGTCATGGACGATCCGATCGAGAACGCCGCGCCGGAGTTGCGCACGTAGTACAGCTGGAGGAACTCCCCCAGCACCGGCACGACCTCGTGCAGCGGAAGGTTCTGGATCGTCAGGTGCTTGACGAACTGATCGGCGGCCAGGACGATCGCCGCGAGAGACGCGACGATCGCTCCGGCCGCCGAACGTGGAAGGGGTCTGCGCCCTGCCATTCAGATCTACAGGCCGATGGCGGAGACCGGGGTCGACTCCGTCGACGATGCCTTCTGGTCGAGGTCGCGCAGCTGGCCCTCGATCAGAGCGCGCAGCTTGCCGCGGTAGTCGCGCTCGAACTCGCGCAGCTCGGTGATGCGCGCCTCGAGCGTGTTGCGCTCGCGCTCGAGTCGTGCCGACTCCTCGCGCTGCTTGGCCTCGGCCTCGGTGCGGATGCGGGTGACCTCGGTCTCCGCCTCCTCGATGAGCTGCTTGCGCTTGGCCTCACCCTCGGCGACGTGCTCGTCGTGCAGACGCTGCGCCAGCTCGATGATGCCGGCGGAGGTGCCGGTCGCGCCGGCGCCGGTGGTCTCGGCGGTGGGAGCAGCCGGAGCCGGAGCGGCAGGAGCCGCGGCGACGGGGGCCGCAGCCGGAGCGTTCTCGCCCGACTCGTAGGCCGCGAGCTTCGCCTTCAGCTCGTTGTTCTCCTCGATGGTCTTGCGCCACTCGACGACGATCTCGTCGAGGTAGTCGTCGACCTCTTCCGGGTCGAAGCCGTCCTTGAAGCGGACGTGCTGGAACTCCTTGTGGACGACGTCATCCGGGGTCAGTGCCATGGGTGGCTCCTCTTTCGATGAGTTCTTTCGGCCGATCGTCGAACGACGGCGCGGTGTTCAGTCGACGCGTACCCGGGGCGCGCGCCTGGGAGCCAAGCATAGTCCCCCCGGCTGTGCGACGCGATGAGTGCGCGAGCGCGGGCGGGTCAGGTGACCGCCCGCACGATGGACATCAGGATGAGCACGACGATCATCGTCAATGCGAACCCGAAGTCGAGGGAGAGCGTGCCGATCCGCAGCGGCGGGATCAGCCTGCGGAAGAACCGGATGGGCGGATCTGTGATCACGTAGATCGCCTCGGCGATGACGAGACCGGCGCCCTTCGGGCGCCATTCCCGGTTGAACAGCGGGATGTAATCGAGCACCAGCCGCGCGATCAGAACCAGCACGTACAGGGTCAGCAGCAGCTCGACGATGCCGCCGATGATGCTGAGCACAGCTCCCAACGGTCAGGAGTCGAACGAGGCGGACTCCGCCTGCGCGAGGCCACCCTGACCGGACACGGCGATGTTCTCGGGCGACAGCAGGAAGACCTTGCTGGTGACGCGCTCGATGCGTCCGTACAGACCCAGCGAGAGACCGCTCGCGAAGTCGATCAGACGGCGCGCGTCGGCGTCGCTCATCTGCGACAGGTTGATGATGACCGGCACGCCCTCGCGGAAGTTCTCGGCGATCACCTGCGCGTCGCGGTACTGCTTGGGGTGCACGGTGAGGATCTCGTTCACCGCGCCCGCGGAGGGCTGGCGGACGGCCGTCGGGCGACGCAGCGGCGTGACAGGAGCGGTCGTCTGCTCCTCGCGCTCGCGGACCGGACGGGCAGGCGTCTGCGCGGCGGGCTCCTCGTAGACCTCTTCCTCATCGGCGAGGCCGAGATACACCATGGTCTTCTTCAGCGGGTTACCCATCGTGTCCTCCGGTTCGAACGTTTTCGGGCTGGTCTGGGTTCAGGTTAACCCCGGTCGGGGCGCGGTCCTGTGATTGCGGAGCCGATCCGCAGGTGTGTCGCACCCGCCTGGATCGCCTCGACGAAATCGCCGGTCATCCCGGCGGAGATCCACCGCGCATCGGGCGCGAGCAGACGGATGCGGTCGGCGACCGCACGCAGTCGCGCGAACGCGGCGGCGGGTTCCTCGTCGAGCGGAGCGACGGCCATCACCCCGCGCAGACGCAGCGAATCGAGGCCGAGGACATGCTCGGCGAGCGCCTCGGCGTCGTCGGCTGTGCTGCCGCCGCGGCCGGCGTCCTCGGTGAGGTTCACCTGCACGAGCACGTCGAGCACGCGGTCGTCGGATGCGGCGCGATGCAGGGCGTCGGCGAGGCGGGTGCGGTCGACCGAGTGCACCACATCGGATGCGCGGCGGATCGCGGCGGCCTTGTTGGTCTGCGCCTGGCCGATGAAGTGCCAGCGCAGGTCCTCGAGATCCTCAAGGGCGGCGCTCTTGGCCGTCAGCTCCTGCTGCCGGTTCTCGCCGAGTTCGCGCACACCGAGCGCGTGCAGCTCGCGCACCAGTTCGGCGGGGTGGAACTTGGTCACCACGATCCGGGTGATCTCCCCCGGATCGCGACCGGACTGGCGCGCGGCGTCGGCGATGCGCTCGTCGATCGCCGACAGCCGCGCGGACAGCGTCACTTTCCGGAGCTCACTTCAGGAACTCGGGGATGTCGATGTCATCGTCGGCGAAAGCCGGCTCGATGCTCGACGCCACCGGTGCCGGAGCTGCGGGCTTGACCGCCTCGGGCTTCTTCTCCTCGACGGTCTCGTCCACGCGCACCTCGGGCAGCGGGGTGGCCGCGGGGCGCTCGACGACCATGGGCTCCAGACGCGGGGCGGGCTCGCCGCCGTCGAAGCCGGCCGCGATCACCGTCACGCGCACCTCGTCGCCGAGCGTGTCGTCGATGACGGTGCCGAAGATGATGTTGGCCTCGGGGTGCGCGGCCTCCTTGACGAGGTCGGCGGCGTCGTGGATCTCGAAGATGCCGAGGTTCGATCCACCCTGGATCGACAGCAGCACGCCGTGCGCGCCCTCGATGGATGCCTCGAGCAGCGGCGACTCGACCGCGAGCTCAGCGGCCTTGATGGCGCGGTCGGCGCCGCGCGCCGAGCCGATGCCCATGAGCGCGGAGCCCGCACCCTGCATGACCGACTTCACGTCGGCGAAGTCGAGGTTGATGAGACCGGGGGTGGTGATGAGGTCGGTGATGCCCTGCACACCGGCGAGGAGCACCTGGTCGGCGGTGGCGAAGGCCTCGATCATCGAGATGCCGCGGTCGCTGATCTCGAGCAGGCGGTCGTTCGGCACCACGATGAGGGTGTCGACCTCTTCCTTCAGCTTCGCCACGCCGGCCTCGGCCTGGCTCTGGCGACGACGACCCTCGAACGAGAACGGCTTGGTGACGACACCGATGGTCAGCGCGCCGATCGACTTCGCAATGCGGGCGACGACCGGTGCTCCACCGGTTCCGGTGCCGCCGCCCTCACCCGCGGTGACGAAGACCATGTCGGCGCCGGTGAGCGCCTGCTCGATCTCCTCGGCGTGGTCCTCCGCGGCGCGGCGACCGACCTCGGGGTCGGCACCCGCGCCCAGACCGCGCGTGAGCTCACGGCCCACGTCGAGCTTGACGTCGGCGTCGCTCATCAGCAGCGCCTGCGCATCGGTGTTGACGGCGATGAACTCGACTCCGCGGAGCCCGAGTTCGATCATGCGGTTGACGGCGTTGACGCCGCCACCGCCGACGCCGACGACCTTGATCACGGCGAGGTAGTTCTGGTTCTGGCTCATGGCCGGCCTCCGTTATTCGAGCCTGACGAGGGGTAAACCTTAAACCTCAAGAAGAGGGTTAAACTGTTTCCCGGTATTGCGTTCTCGAATTCGACGGTAGGCGCACACTCGACGCCTGCGCGCAGCGACACGGCGTGTCGTGGCGATCGCCCGCCGGGAAGGCCTCCGCGGGCTCAGCCGACGACGGGAACGCGCGGCGAGGAGACGTCGAAGCTGCGGGCGTCGGGGGCCGCCTTGATGAGCTCGACGAGCACGATGGCCTTCTCGACGGAGTCCTTGTCGCTCCCCCACACCACCGTGAGACCGGCGTTCGTGGTGAACGTGACGTCGTCGCCCGAGCGCGCGGTGACCTTCGTGACGGTGGCCCGCAGATCGGCGGGCAGCGAGCGCACCACGAGCCCGGCGCTGCGGAACGCGGCCGAGTCCGGATCACCGGCGATGTCGAGCACCGGCTGCCCCGCGGGCTGCTCTGGAGTCGTGGAGAGCTCGACGCCGGCGGCATCCACCAGGGTGAACCCGGCATCCGACTCCAGCACGCCGATCGGCGTGCGCTCCACGATCCGCACGAGCAGCTCATGCGGCGGGCGCGCCTCGAGCGCGTACGACTCGATGAGCGGGAACTCGGTGAGCGCGGACTTCACGGCGCTCGCGTCGATGAGCGCGAGCGGCGAGCCGATCTGATCCGCGAGCGCCTGCTGCACCGCGGCGGTGTCGAGGCTCTTCGCCCCCGCGACGGTGATCTTCTGCACCGCGAACAGCGGACTGTACGCAGCGATGACGCTGCCGAGCACGACCACGACGACCGCGCCGATCCAGCCCCACGTGATCATCCGTCGACGGCGGGAGCGCTGCGTGAACCGACGGATCTCCGCGCGCAGCGCCTTGCGGCGCGCACGGGCGGCGCGCCAGACGTCGCCGCTGCGCAGCGGCGCGGCATCCGTCTCCCCCTTCGCAGAGGCATCCGGGGCGGCCTCGGCCGCCAACGCCTTCACGTCCTCCGGAACGGAGGCGCGCACGCCGTCCAGCGGCTGCGTCTCGGCATCCGACACCGCCTCCTCGGCGGGCGCCGGCGCATCGGCGGACGCCGCTGCGCCTCGTCGCCCGAACGGGCGTTGCACGACGGGCGGCTCCGGTTCGACGCGATCGGGCTCGTCCGCGGATGCGGGCAGCGGTGCCGGGCGACGCATGTCAGACCTCGGAGGTGCGCCGGAGGGACTCGAGCACCTGCGGGATGATCTGGTAGACGTTGCCGCAGCCGAGCGTGATCACGAAGTCGCCCTCGCGCGCCACCTGCGCGGTGTAGTCGGCCGCCTGCTGCCAGTCGGGCAGGTAGTGCACGTGCGACGGGTCGGCGAAGGCGCCGCTGACGAGCTCGCCGGTGACGCCGGGAACCGGGTCCTCACGGGCGCCGTACACGTCGAGCATGACGGTGTGATCGGCGTGCTGCTCGAGCACCTCGGCGAACTCGCGGTACATGTGCTGCGTGCGCGAATAGGTGTGCGGCTGCTGGATCGCGATGATGCGCCCTGAGCCTGCCACGCTGCGCATCGCCTCGAGGGCGGCGCGCACCTCGGTGGGGTGGTGAGAGTAGTCGTCGTACACCTGCACGCCGCGCTCGGCGCCGTGCAGCTCGAGGCGGCGGACGGTCCCGGCGAAGCCCTCGACGGCGCGCACGGACTCGGCGAGTCCGCGCCCCAGCGTGAGCAGCACCGCGACGATGCCGGCGGCGTTGATCGCGTTGTGCGCACCGGGCACCAGCAGCTGCATGCGGGCCGACTCGCCGGCGTGCACGAGGGTGGCTGCCACCGGACCGTCGGTGACGATGTCGTCGATGCGCAGGTCGGCGTCGGCATTCTGGCCGAAGGTGACGATGTTCGCGTGCGTGAGACCGTCGAGCACGCGCCGCGCGCCGGGGTCGTCGCTGGAGATCACGACTGCCTCGCGAGCCTCGTTCCCGAAGCGCACGAAGGCGTCGTAGAACGCGTCCTCCGAGGCGAAGAAGTCGAGGTGATCGGGGTCGACGTTCGTGATCAGGGCGATCGACGTGTCGTACAGCAGGAAGGTGCCGTCGGACTCGTCGGCCTCGATCACGAACAGCTCGTCGGCGCCGGACGAGCTCGACACGCCGAGCTGCTCGATGACGCCGCCGTTGACGAAGTTCGGGTCGGCGCCGAGCGCCTGCAGGGCGGTGACGAGCATGCCCGTCGAGGTGGTCTTGCCGTGCGCGCCGGCGACGGAGACGAGACGGCGCCCGCCGATCAGCCAGAACAGCGCCTGCGAGCGGTGGATGACATGCAGTCCGCGCTGCTTGGCGGTGACGAACTCGGGGTTCTCGGGCCAGATCGCGCCGGTGTGGATGACGGTGTCGGCATCGCCGAGGTGCGCGGCATCATGGCCGACGTGCACGGTCGCTCCCGCCGCCGCGAGGGCGCGCAGATTGTCGCTGTCGGCGCGGTCGGATCCGGAGACGCGGATGCCGGCGTCGAGGAACATGCGGGCCAGGCCGCTCATGCCCGAGCCGCCGATGCCGATGAAGTGCGCGGAGGTGATGTCCTCGGGGATCGGGAGGGAGAGGTCGGGTCTGATCATGGCTGTCCCAGTCTACGTGGCGGGCCTGCAGGCACGCCGGATGCGGAGGGTGTGGCTGCGCGCCGGATCAGCGGGCGAGGGCTCGGTCGATCATGGCGACGACGTTCTCGGTGCCGGTGCGGGTGCCGACGTGGCCGGCCGCCTCCGCCATCCGGTCGATGCGAGCACGATCGCCGAGCAGCGGCAGGATGCTCTGCCGCACGGTGTCGCCGTCGAAGCCTGCATCGTCGAGCAGCAGCGCGGCCCCGGCTGCCACGGCGGATGCCGCGTTCAGGCGCTGCTCGCCGTTGCCGACCGCATAGGGCACGTACACGGCGGGGATGCCGAGCGCACTGATCTCGCTCACGGTCGCCGAGCCCGCGCGCGAGACGATGAGATCGGCGAGGGCGAAGGCGAGATCCATCCGGTCGACATAGCGGCGCAGGGCGTAGCCGGGCACGCCGGGGTCGACCAGGTCGCTGCGCTCCCCCGTGACGTGCAGCAGCTGCCAGTCGGCGGCGAGCACATCGCCCCAGGAGTCGGCCAGGGCCTCGTTCAGGCGCTGCGCGCCCAGCGAGCCGCCGAACACGAGCAGCACGGGCTTCGCGGCATCCAGCCCGAAGTACGCGGCCGCCTCGGCACGGGTGGCCGCACGGTCGAGTTCCACGACCTCGCGGCGCAGCGGCATGCCGACGACCTCGGAGCCCTTCAGCGGCGTGCCCTCGAAGGCGACGCCGATGCCGGCCGCACCGCGCGCGCCGAGCACGTTCGCGAGGCCCGGCTTGGCGTTGGCCTCGTGCACCACGAACGGGATGCCCTCACGCCGCGCCGCCACGTAGGCGGGGGCAGAGGCGTAGCCGCCGAAGCCGACCACCACGTCGACGGCGTGTGCGCGGATGTGCGCGCGCACCTGGGCGATCGCCCGACGGAACCGCAGCGGGAACGCGGCCGCGGCGCGGTTCGGGCGGCGCGGGAAGGGCACCTTGTCGACTACGAGCAGCTCGTACCCGCGCTCCGGCACGAGGCGGGCCTCCAGGCCCTCCTTCGTGCCGAGCACGAGCACGGCGTCGCCGTCGCGCTCGCGCAGCAGATCGGCGACGGCGAGCAGCGGGTTGACATGGCCGGCGGTGCCCCCGCCGGCGAGCAGATACGTGGTCACCCGGTGACCTTACCCCGCGTGCTGCGCGCCGCCGTCGTCTTGGATGCCGCCGCCGGGCGCGTCTGGGCTCCGCGTGTCTGGGCTCCCCGCGGCTGGGGAGCGGGCAGGGTGCGCGCGAACGCGAGCAGCACGCCGCAGCCGAGCAGCACCGAGAGCAGCGCGGTGCCGCCCTGAGACATGAACGGCAGCGGGACGCCCATGACGGGGAAGACGCGCAGCACGACGCCGATGTTGAACAGCGCCTGGCCGATGATCCACACCGTGATGCCGCCGGTGGCGACCCGCACGAACGCGTCGTCGGTCTTCCGGATGATGTGGAAGGCGCCGACGGCGAAGCATCCGAACAGCACGAGCACGAGCAGGCAGCCGATCAGGCCGAGCTCCTCGCCGACGATGGCGAAGATGTAGTCGTTGGCGGCGGCGGGGAGCCAGCCGTACTTCTCCTGCGAGTTGCCGAGGCCGACGCCGAAGATGCCGCCGCTGGCCATGCCCCAGATGCCGTGCGTGGACTGGAAGCACTCCCGGTAGTAGTCGCAGTCGTCGGGGTTGAACGCGGCGATGATGCGCCGCATCCGGTTCTCGCTGGAGAGGGCGTAGCCGAGCACACCGGCGACGCCGCCGGCCAGCGGCAGGATGAACAGTCGCAGCTTCACACCCGAGAAGAACAGGCCACCGAGCACGACGAGCACGAGCACCATGGCCGTGCCGAGATCGCCGCCGGCGATGACCGTGCCGATCGCGAGCACCGAGACCGGCACGATGGGGATGAAGACGTGGTGCCAGATGCCGAGGCGTGCCTGCTTGCGCAGCAGCACCATGGCGATCCAGATCGCGAGCGCGAGCTTGAGGAACTCGGACGGCTGCAGCTGGAACCCGGCGATGCTCACCCAGTTCTGGTTTCCGTAGGAGGAGACGCCGAGCCCTGGCACGAACACGAGCAGCTGGAACGCGATCGCGAGGATCAGCGCGGGCCAGGCGATGCGCTTGAGGAAGGCCATCGGCAGGCGGCTGACCAGCAGCATGAGCGGGATGCCGATCGCGGCGAACACGCTCTGCCGGATCGCGCCCTCGAAGGGTGCTGTCGGGTTCGCACTGGTCGCCGAGAGCACCATCACGAGTCCGAACAGCGTGAGCAGGATCGCGGTGGACGCGATCATCACGAACTCGGTGGACGGCACGGCGAACAGCCGACCCAGCGAGACCCGGGCGGCGAGCCCGCGCGCGTCGGAGCTGTCGGAGTCCTGCCGCGGCGGGTGAGCCGTCTGCGTCATCGGCCCCTCCCCACCTCTATGATCCGGCCTGCTCGATCCAGTCGCGCACCGCCTGGGCGAAGCGCTCGCCCCGGTCCGCGTAGCTGGTGAACTGGTCGAAGGATGCCGCCGCTGGGGCCAGCAGCACTGTCCCCTCGTCGCCCGCGATCCCCGTCGCGAGTTCCACGACACGGTCCATGACATCTCCAGTGTCGCCAGGGACCGCCTCGAAGACGGGAACGTGCGACGCGTGTCGTCGGAATGCAGCGAGCACGGGCTCACGGTCGACGCCGATCACGATCGCCGCGCCGGCGGTTCCGCCGGCATCCGCGACGAGATCAGAGAGGTCGACACCCTTGAGGTCGCCGCCGACGATCCAGATCGCGCCGGGGTGGGCGCGCAGCGATGAGGCCGCCGCGTGCGGGTTGGTCGCCTTCGAATCGTCGATCCAGCGGATGCCGCGATGCTCGGCGATGACCTGGATGCGGTGCGCGTCGAGGCGGAACGCCTGCAGGGCATCGTGGATCGCGACGGGCTCGACGCCGAGCGAGCGGGCGAGTGCCGAGGCGGCGAGGATGTTCTGCACGATGTGCGGGGCGTCGAGTCCCGCCTCGTGCAGCTCGGCGACCGTGGTCAGCTCGAGCGCGCTGCTGCGGCGATCGGCGTGGAAGGCGCGGTCGACGAGGATGCCGTCCACGACGCCGAGGTCGCTGGGTCCCGGTGTGCCGAGGTCGAAGCCGATGGCGCGGGCGCCCTCGACGACGTCGGCCTCCTCGACCATGTGCTGCGTCGCGGCATCCGACTTGTTGTAGACGCACGCGACCTTCGTGTTGCGGTACACGACGGCCTTCGCGTCGCGGTACGCCTCGGCGCTGCCGTGCCAGACGAGGTGGTCGTCGGCGAGGTTCAGGCACACGGAGGCGTGCGGCACGAGCTGGCCGGCGGCATCCGAGCGGCCGAGGTACCAGAGCTGGTGGCTGGAGAGCTCGACCACGAGCACGTCGAAGCCCGCGGGGTCGCGCACGGCGTCGAGGACGGGCACGCCGATGTTGCCGCACGGCGCGGCGCGGAGACCGCCGGCGACGAGCAGCGTCGCGGTGAGCTGAGTCGTGGTGGTCTTGCCGTTGGTGCCAGTGATGAGCACCCACTCGGCGGGGGTGCCGTCGGCGCGCAGCACCTTGTCGCGCACGCGCCAGGCGAGCTCGACGTCACCCCACAGCGGGATGCCCTCCTGCAGCGCCCACCGGATGACGGGGTGCGCGGGAGCGAAGCCGGGCGAGGCGATGATGACCTCGGGCGCGAAGTCGCGCAGAGAGTCCGGCACCTCGTCGAGCGGCCCGAGTTCGAGGCGCGCGCCGATCACGGGCACGAGGCGCGAGTACTCCTCGCTGGCGCCCTCCGAGAGCACGAGCACCTCGGCGCGGAGCTCGGTGAGCGTGTCGGCGGCCGAGAAGCCCGTCATCGAGAGGCCGAGGACGGCGACGCGCAACCCCGACCAGTCGGCGTGCCAGCTGGTGAGCGAATCCAGTCGTGCGGTCATGTCGGATCAGCCGCGGGTCGCCTGGGCGAACCAGTCGACGTAGAACAGGCCGACGGCGGATGCCGCGAGCAGGCCGGCGATGATCCAGAGCCGCACGACGATCGTGACCTCCTGCCACCCGCGCATCTCGAGGTGGTGGTGGAACGGGCTCATCAGGAACAGCCGCTTGCCGCGGGTGATCTTGAAATACAGCCGCTGCAGGATGACCGAGCCCGACGAGATCACGAAGATGCCGGCGATGATGAGCAGCAGCAGCTCGGTGCGGGTGAGGATCGCCATCGCGGTGATCACGCCGCCGATGGCCATCGAGCCCACGTCGCCCATGAAGACCTTCGCCTTCGGGGCGTTCCACCACAGGAAGCCGATCAGTCCGCCGGCGAACGCGGCGGCGACGGTGGCGAGGTTCAGCGGTTCGCGCACGTCGTAGCATCCGGCCATGCCCATGCCCTCGCCCACGCAGGACTGCTTGAACTGCCAGAACGCGATGAGACCGTACGAGCCGACCACGAACACGCCCGCGCCGGCCGCGAGACCGTCGAGGCCGTCGGTGAGGTTCACGCTGTTCGAGGTGGCGACGCCGATGACCGAGATCCAGATCAGGTAGAGGATCCAGCCCAGCACGGCGCCGAAGACGAACAGGTTGAGCCAGCCGATGTCGCGGAACAGCGACACGTGCCCACTGGCCGGGTACTGCCCGAGCGAGTTGGGGAAGTTCAGCGCGACGATGCCGAACGGGATGAGCACGGCGAGCTGGCCGACGACCTTGCGCCAGCCCGAGAGGCCGAGGCTGCGCTGACTGCGCACCTTCATGTAGTCGTCGACGAATCCGACGACGCCGAAGCCGACCATGAGCCAGAGCACGAGGATGGCCGAGAGCGCGGGGGTGCTGCCGCCGAACAGCACGCCGGCGAAGTAGCCGACGATCGTGCCGAGGATGAAGATGATGCCGCCCATCGTGGGCGTGCCCCGCTTGGCCTGGTGGCTGGGGTTGGCGATGTCCTCAGGGGTGCGGATGACCTGCCCCCAGCCGATCCTGCGGAACACCTTCAGGAACACGGGGGTCAGGAAGAGCGAGAAGGCGAGCGAAATCGCCGTCGCCATAAGCAGAGACCTCACGAGAACGATTCTCCCAGACGATCGCCGAGATGCCGGAGCCCCACGGAGTTGGATGATTTCACCAGCACGCGATCGCCGTCGCGCAGCTCGCCCATCAGGTACTCGTAAGCGGCATCCTGATCGGGAAGGTGCACGGCCTCGCCGTCCCAGGAGCCCTCGCCGACGGCGGCGAGGAAGAGGCGACGGGCCTCGGGACCGACGACGACGATGCGCTGGATGTTGAGCCTCACGGCGAGCAGGCCGATGCGATCGTGCTCCTCGCCCGCGGCGTCGCCGAGCTCGCTCATCGCGCCGAGCACGGCGACCGTGCGCTCGTCCGGCCCGGTGATCTGCGCGAGGGTGCGGAGGGCTGCGGCCATCGAGTCAGGGCTGGCGTTGTATGCGTCGTTGATGATGCGCACGCGATCGTTGCCCATCGGCTGCATCCGCCACCGCTCGGCGATCTCGACGGTCTCGAGGCGCGCGATCGAGGCGGGCACGGGTACGTCGAGCACGTTCGCGGCGGCGATCGCCGCGAGGGCGTTGGAGATGTGGTGCGCGCCGAGCACCTGCAGTCGCAGCGGGGTGCGCACCTCGTCCGTCACGACGGTGCAGGAGGTGCCGGATGCCGATACGGCGACGTTCTCGGCGCGGATGCCGGCCGCGGCGGTCTGCCCGAAGGAGACGACCTGCATGCCGCGCTCGGCGGCGAGCTCGCGCATCGCCCACACCCGCGGGTCGTCGACGTTGAGCACCGCCGTGCCGCCGGCGCGGGCGGCCTGCACGAGCTCGGCCTTCGCCTTCGCGGTGGCCTCGATGCCGCCGAAGCCGCCGGCGTGCGCGAGGCCGACCATGAGCACCACGGCCACGTCCGGCTCGACGAGACCGGCGAGGGCAGCGATGCTGCCGGGGCCCGCGGCGCCGAACTCGCACACCAGGTAGCGGGTGCTGTCGGTGACCCGAAGCATGGTCAGCGGGGCGCCGACCTCGTTGTTGTACGAGCGCACCGGGGCGATCGTCTCGCCCTCGTCCTCGAGGATGCGGGCGAGGAAGTTCTTGGTGGTGGTCTTGCCGTTCGATCCGGTGATGCCGACGATCCGCAGCTCGCCGCCGGCGCGCACGCGGGCGACGACCGCGCGGGCGAGGTCGGCGAGGGCCGCGACGGCATCCGCCACGACGATCTGGGTGACCGCGACGTCGACCGGGTGCTCGACGATCGCGAGCACGGCTCCGGCCTCGACCGCCGCGCCGACGAAGCGGTGCCCGTCCGTCGCCTCGCCGGGTTTGGCGACGAAGATCGAGCCGGCCGACATCTCGCGGGAGTCGGTGTCGACGGTGCCGTCGACCACGGTCTCGGCGGTGTCGGCGTCGGACAGACGCAGCTCACCGCCGAGGACGTCGGCGATCTCTGCGAGCGACAGGGCGATCATGAGGCATCTCCATGCGCGGCGCGAGGCCGGCGCTAGTCAAATTTGGGAAGCAGCGTGTCCATGGGCTGCGAGGAGGGCGCGACGCTGTAGGTCTTCATCACCTGCGTCATGGCCTTCTGGAAGGCGCTCGCGGTCGCGGCCGAAGATCTGATTCTAGTCGGCTCGTCGAGAGTGACCACCACGACGTACTGCGGGTCCTCGATCGGCGCCATGCCCACCATGTTGGTGAAGTACACGCCCTGCTTGTAGCCGCCCTTGCCGTCGGGCTTCTGCGCGGTACCGGTCTTGATGCCGATGCGGTAGCCCGGGATCTCGACCATCTTGGAGGTGGTGCCCTGCACGGCGACGTTCTCCAGCATCCGCTGCAGGTCGGCCGCGGTGCTCTCCTTGATGATCTGCTCGCTCTGGGGCTTCTCGGCCTCGGTGACGGTGCCGTCGGCCGAGGTGCACGATTCGACGAGCGAGAGCTCGACCTTCTTGCCGTCGTTCGCGATCGCCTGGTAGGCGCCGGCGATCTGGGCGGGGGTGACGGTGAAGTGCTGGCCGAACGTGGTGGTATACAGCGACTGGCTGTCCCACTTCGACGAGTCCGTGAGGATGCCCTGCTGCTCGGCCGGCAGCTGCACGCCGGTGAGGTGGCCGACACCGAACTTCTGCAGGTACTCGTAGCGGCTCTTCGCTGTCACCATCGAGCCGAACTTCGACATCGACACGTTCGAGGAGTCGATCAGGGCGCCCGCCAGGGTGTACTCGTACACCGGGTGGCGGAACGGGTCGTTGACGACAGCGCCGTTGGGGAACGTCTCGCGCGACGGCGCGGTGACGTGCGACAGCGGCGTCGCCTTGCCCTGGTCGATCACCGAGGCCGCGGTGATCGACTTGAAGGTCGAGCCGGGCTCGTAGGCGTCCGAGAAGATCTGCGACTTCCAGTACTGCGGGTCGACGGCGTTGATGTCGTTGGGGTCGAGGGCGGGGTACTCGGCCGCGGCGCGGATCTTCCCGGTCTTCACCTCGACGACCGTGATCGATCCGCCCTTGGCGCCCTGCTTGCGAGCCTCCTCGGCGATCACCTGCTGCATGTACCAGTTCAGGTCGCTGTCGAGCGTGAGCTGCACGCTGCCGCCGTCGACCGCGGGCGTGGTGCGCTCGCTGCCGGGGATCTTGTTGCCGCTCTTGCCGACGAGGAAGGTCTCCTCGCCGTTCTTCGGTGCGAGGCACTGCTTCTCGGTGCGCTCGACGCCGTACTGCGCCTTGCCCTCGCCGTTCAGGAAGCCGAGCATGTTGCCGGCGACCGCGCCGTTCGGGTACACCCGCACCGAGCGGGCGTACATCGCGAGGTACGAGCCGAGACCGAGGTCGCGCAGCTCGAGGTACTTCTCCGTCGAGAGGCCCTTGGCGAGCTCCAGGTACTGCGACTTCGGATCGGATTCGAGCTTGTCGGCGACCATCTGGCGCACCTCGTCGCCGGACTTGCCGATGATCTCGCCGATCTTCTCGCTCGCCTCGGCCCACGGTGTCTTCGGCGGGGTCTTCGCGTCCTCGAGCTCCATGATCACGGCGGGCGCGAGCTGTGCGTCGTACACGAACGTGCTCGAGGCGAGCACGGTGCCGTCGGTGTCGACGATCTGACCGCGCGCCCCGGCGATCGAGCGGGTCTTGCCGAGCTGGCCGAGGCTGAGAGAGTCGGCGACGTGCTCGTCGGCGCGCACGACCTGGATGTCGACGAGCCGCACGATGAACGCCGAGAGCACGGCGAGGATGACCGCGAGCGCGACGACGGTGCGCCGTCGCGGACCGCGTGTGGCTCGAGTGGTCATGCGGGCGGGCTCCGTTCCGGTGTCAGCGTGTGGTGGGCGAGGGAAGGCCGTCGGTCACGACGGGCGGTGCCTGGTTTGCCGCATCCTGTGCGGTGGAGTCGGCGGGCGTCTCCGTGACGGGCGAGGGCGGCGGTGCGAGCAGCGCGTTGCCGACCGCGGCGGCCCCCTTCGGGTCGACGGTCGAGGTCCAGTCGGCCCCGCGGCCGGCGCCGAGCACCGAGCCGTCGCTGAGGCGCAGGTAGGAGGCGGGCCCGGCGACGACGAGGCCGAGGTTGGATGCCTTCACGGCCAGCGCCTGCGGCGAGGTCAGCGCGACGAGCTCGTCGTTCAGCGCCTGCTTCTGCAGGCCCAGCTCACGCTGCTGCGAAGTGAGGTCGCGCAGCACGAAGGAGTCCTGCGTCGAGGCGAGCGAGACCGCCATCTGGGCGACGCCGATCGCGAGCGCCCCGCCGACGGCGAGGGCGGCGTAGGCGAGCTTGGGGCGGCGGCGTGCGGCAGGTGCAGCGACGGGGCGCAGCTTCGGGCGCGGTGCCCGGCGCGGTTCGGGCGTCGGCTGGACGCGTGCGGCGTTGAGGCTCATGCCCTCTCCTTCAGCTTCTCGGCGGCGCGCAGTCGCACCGGGATCGCGCGCGGGTTGCGCGCCTTCTCCTCCTCGCTCGCGAGCTCGGCGCCTTTTGTGAGCAGCCGGAAGCGCGGGGCGTGCTCGGGCAGCTCGACGGGGAGCCCTGCCGGAGCGGTCGAGGCGGATGCCGCGGCGAAGGCCTGCTTGACCAGTCGGTCCTCGAGCGACTGGTACGACATGACGGCGATGCGGCCGCCGACGGTCAAGGCGTCCATGGCGGCGGGGATCGCGTCGGCGAGCACGCTGAGCTCGGTGTTGACCTCGATGCGCAGCGCCTGGAACACGCGCTTGGCGGGGTGACCCGCGCGCTGCGCGGCTGCCGGCGTCGCGGCGACGAGCAGGTCGACCAGCTCGCCGGAGCGGGTCAGCGGCTTGTCGGCGCGGGCCTCGACGATGAAGCGGGCGTAGCGGCCGGCGAGCTTCTCCTCGCCGTAGCGCTCGAAGATGCGACGCAGCTGGCCTTCGCTGTACTCCGCGAGGATCTGCGCCGCGGTGGTCCCCTTGGTCTGATCCATCCGCATGTCCAGCGGGGCGTCCTTGGAGTACGCGAAGCCGCGCTCGGCCTCATCGAGCTGCAGCGACGAGACGCCGAGGTCGAAGAGGATGGCCGAGGCTCCCTGCGCGTGCAGTGCGATCTCGTCGTAGACGGTGTGCACGAGGGTGACGCGGTCGCCGAAGGGGGCGAGCCGCTCCCCCGCGATGCGCAGCGCGTCGGTGTCGCGGTCGAGGCCGACGAGGCGGATGTTGCCGAAGCGCTCCAGGAACGCCTCCGAGTGTCCGCCCATGCCGAGGGTGGCGTCGACGAGGATCGCGCCGTCGTGCTGCAGCGCGGGGGCGAGCAGCTCGATGCAGCGATCCAGGAGCACCGGGGTGTGGATGTCGCGAAGATTCATGATCTGTCTCCCGTGACCTCCGGCTCTGATTCCTCTCCGCTCGACCCGGCACCGGGGAAGTGTGTCGGGGCTGAGCGGCGAGGCATCACAGCCGTGGTCAGAACAATCCGGGAATCACCTCCTGCTCCATGTCTGCGTACGTCTCCTCGTTGCTCTCCAGGTATGCGTTCCATGCCGCCGCATCCCAGATCTCGGCGTGGGCGCCGACTCCGGTGACCACCAGCTCCTTCCCGAGGCCCGCGTACTGACGCAGGTGACCCGGGATCGTGATCCGGTTCTGGCTGTCGGGCATCTCGGCGCTGGCGCCGGAGAGGAACAGCCGCAGGAAGTCGCGTGCCTGCTTGTTGTTCAGGGGCGCCTGACGGATGCGGTCGTGCATCGCCTCGAACTCGGCGGTGCTGAACACGTAGAGGCAGCGCTCCTGACCTCGGGTCACGACGATGCCGCCGGCCAGATCCTCACGGAACTTCGCAGGCAGGATGACCCGGCCTTTGTCGTCCAGCTTCGGAGTGTGCGTCCCCAACAGCACCGGCCATCACCCCCTCTGCGTTCCGGCCAACTCGAGGTGCGCACCACTTTACTCCACTTCCCTCCACTTTCCTACGACAATCTGCGTCGAATCGCGCGGATCTTCAGGATCCGAGAACATGACACCCCCGTGTTCTCGCGGAATCACGGGGGTGGAGGGGTGGTGGAGCGGGGTGGAGGAGAAGTGGAGGGATCGTGGCGGATGCGCGCAGGACAGCGAAGAGCCCGGATGCCGTGCATCCGGGCTCTTCGAGAAGAAAGCGGTGGGCGCTGCGTCAGCGCTCCTCCTGGCGCCGATCCCATCGGTCGTTCATGCGATCCATGAAGGACGAGTCGCGGGGACGCGGCGAGCGGTGCGCCGACGGCGGTGCCGCGTCGGGGTCGCGTCGCACGGGCGTGAACGCGAGCATGGCGCCGGCCAGCATCGCGAGGAAGGCGACCACGCCGATGACGATGCTCCACACCGGGCCGATCCGGCCGCCGGTGGCGACCGCGGCGATGAGTCCGCCGATGCCGACCAGCAGCAGCAGGGCTCCGTAGACGAGATTGCGGTAGCTGAGCGCACGGTCACCCGAGGGTGCCGTGACGACGTCGGCATCGTTCTTCAGGAGATGGCGTTCCATCTCGTCGAGCAGACGCTGCTCCTGTTCGGAAAGAGGCATGTCCATCCCCCTATGGTCGGTCTTGACAGTCTACTCTCGCGGGAGCGCACCGGGCTAGCCGATCGCCCCCAGGATCCTGCATCTAGGCTGGGAATCGTGCCCACCTCACTCGTGTCAGACGCCGTCGCCGAGCGGCTCGACGCCTTCCTCTCCCGCATCCGCTCGGGCAACGCCGAATACGGGCCCGAGGCGGAGCTGTTCCTGGATGCCGCGGCCGACACGCTCCGCGGCGGCAAGCGCCTGCGGGCGCGCTTCTGCCACGCCGGCTGGGTGGCGGCGGGCGGGCCGGAGCAGGGCGATGCGGCCCTGTGGGGACTCGCATCGGCTCTCGAAGTGTTCCAGTCCGCCGCGCTCGTGCACGACGACCTGATCGACAACTCCGATACGCGTCGCGGTCGGCCCGCCGCTCATCGCGCGCTCGAGGCGAGTCACCGCGCCGCCGGGTGGCACGGCGACGCCGAGGTCTTCGGTCGCTCCTCCGCCGTGCTGCTGGGCGATCTGCTCGTGGCGTGGAGCGATGACCTCCTCGAGGAGGCGCTCGTGCGGCATCCGAACGCCGGAACGACCCGCGACGAGTACGCGCGGATGCGGCGGGACGTGACCGTCGGGCAGCTGCTCGACGTGACCGAGGAGTCGGCGTGGAGCACCGCTCCCCCGGCGTCGCTGCTGGCGCGCGCGCTGCGGGTGGCCTCGCTGAAGTCCGCGCGGTACAGCGTCGAGCAGCCGCTCGTGCTCGGTGCGTCGCTGGCCGGGGCGGATGCCGACGTGATCCGCGCGCTGCGCGACTTCGGGCATCCGATCGGGCTGGCCTTCCAGCTGCGCGACGACGAGCTCGGCGTGTTCGGCGACCCCGCGGTCACCGGCAAGCCCGCGGGCGACGACCTGCGCGAGGGCAAGCGCACAGCGCTCATCGCGATCGCGCGCGAGCAGCTCACCGAGGGTGCGCGGGCGGAGCTGGATGCTGCGCTCGGCGACACCGCGCTGTCGGCCGACGATGTCGCGCGACTGCAGACGGTGATCCGGGAGACGGGTGCTCCTGAGCGCGTGGAGGAGCTGATATCCCAGTACAGCGCTCAGGCGGAGACGGCGTTGACGAACTCCGTGCTGCCGGCCGCGGCGGTCGACGAGCTGCGGGCGCTGGCGTCGGCCGCGGTCGCCCGGTCGGCCTGACGTCACGCGCCCAGAAGAAGAACCTCAGGCGAGCGCGCGGGCGACGCGGCGGACTTCGCTCTTGTGGCCCGCGAGCAGCGCCGCGATCGGCGTGCGCCCGAGCGATTCCTCCTCGGCGAGCATCCAGTCGATGGCCTCGTCGTCGCTGAAGCCTGCGTCCTGCAGCGCGATCACGGTGCCGCGCAGCGAGGTGAGCGGTCGGCCGTCGACGATGAAGACGGCGGGCACGGCGAAGGCCCCGCCGCGGCGCGAGCCGACGAGGTACTTCTCGTCGAGCAGGCGGCGCACGCGACCCTGGGTCTCGCCGAGCACCTCGACGAGCTCGGGGATCGTCAGCCAGGCAGTAGTTTCGGGGGCGTTCTCAGACACCCTTCAACTATGTCATCCGCCGGCCGGGAACTCGCTCTTTCACATCTGTCACACCCGTCACTTCTGTTGACAACTCTTTACATCCGTGTCAGCGTGTCTTGAGCCGAAACAGGGAGAGCGATTGCTATGACCACTCGAACCGCGCGCGCTCGCGTGATGAAGCTGACCACGCCCGCGGCCGTGATCGGAACGCTCGCCGCCGCACTCACCGCCGTGCCGGCCGAGGCGGTGGAGCCCCGCTCCGCCGGTGTCGCACCCGCGTTCTCGCCCCGGACGAGCGTCGTGCCGCTGCACGGCACTCCCGCCGCTGTGCCGGCCGCTGTGCGCCCGGCCGCCGCCCGCCCTGCGACCTACACCGTCAAGCCGGGCGACACCGTCTACGCGATCGCCGCCCGTCACGGTCTGCGCACCGTCGACGTGCTGACCTGGAACGGGCTCACCTGGCGTTCGGTGATCTTCCCCGGCCAGACGCTGCGCCTCTCCGGAGCGGCCGCTCCCGCGGCATCCGCCCCCAAGCCCGCGGCCTCTCCCGCCCCGACCTCCGCTTCGAAGACCCACACCGTCGTGCGCGGCGACACCGTCTACGCGATCGCGAAGAAGTACAGGACGACCGTCTCGGCGATCATCTCGGCGAACCGCCTCGGCGCCGCAGCGACCATCCACCCCGGCCAGAAGCTCACCGTCGGCGGTGCGGCGATCAACCCGGTGCCGGCCGCCGCCACGAAGCCGGCCGCCACGCCGACCGCCGCCAAGCCGATCGCGCACACGGTCGCCGCCGGAGACACCCTGTTCGGCATCGCGAAGAAGTACAGCACGACCGTCGCCACCCTGCTGGCCGCGAACGGACTCGGATCCGGCAGCATCATCTACCCGGGCCAGACGCTCAAGCTCGTCGCCCCGAACGGACAGCGCTTCACGACTCTCGACGCGACCCAGCGCGCGCACGCCGTGCACATCATCCGCGTCGGCCGCGAACTCGGCGTGCCCGACCGCGGCATCGCGATCGCCCTCGCCACCGCCATGGTCGAATCGTCCATGCGCAACCTCGACTTCGGCGACCGCGACTCGCTCGGCCTGTTCCAGCAGCGCCCGAGCCAGGGCTGGGGCACCGCCGCGCAGATCCTCGACGCCGACCGCAGCATCCGGGTGTTCTACGGCGGGCCGAAGGACCCGAACGGCGCGAACAGCCGCGGACTCCTCGACGTCGCCGGGTGGCAGGGCAAGCGGTTCACCGATGCCGCGCAGGCCGTGCAGATCTCGGCGTTCCCCGAGCGCTACGGCCAGTGGGAGCAGCAAGCACACCAGTGGCTCGCCACCCTGCGTTGACACGCCCGACACTCGCATCCGTCACCGGATCGCAACCTTGCGGGGCGAGCCGTTGCCCGGCCTCACAGCCGCGAGTTCATAGACTTTCTCTGTGACGACCAATCAGCAGGCCGACCCCCTCATCGGGCGGCTTGTCGACGGCCGATACCGGGTGCGCGCCCGCATCGCGCGCGGCGGCATGGCCACCGTCTACGTCGCGACCGACATGCGCCTCGAGCGCCGCATCGCCCTCAAGGTGATGCATGCGCACCTCAGCGACGACTCGGCGTTCCAGAGCCGGTTCATCCAGGAGGCGCGCGCCGCCGCCCGCCTCGCCGACCCGCACGTCGTCAACGTCTTCGACCAGGGTCAGGACGGCGAGCTCGCCTACCTGGTGATGGAGTACCTGCCCGGCATCACGCTGCGCGAGCTGCTGCGCGAGCAGAAGCGTCTCACCGTGGCGCAGACCATCACGATCATGGATGCGATCCTCGCAGGGCTCGCGGCCGCGCACCGCGCCGGCATCGTGCACCGCGACGTCAAGCCCGAGAACGTGCTGCTCGCCGAGGACGGCCGCATCAAGATCGGCGACTTCGGCCTCGCCCGCGCGACCACGGCGAACACGGCCACGGGCGCGCAGCTGCTCGGCACGATCGCCTACCTCGCCCCGGAGCTGGTTACCCGCGGTACGGCAGATGCGCGCAGCGACATCTACGCGCTCGGCATCATGCTCTATGAGATGCTCGTCGGCGAGCAGCCGTACAAGGGCGAGCAGCCCATGCAGATCGCCTTCCAGCACGCGACCGAGCAGGTGCCGCGTCCGAGCGTGCGCAACCCCGGCGTGCCGGAGCAGCTCGACGAGCTGGTGCTGTGGGCGACCGAGAAGTCGCCGGACGAGCGGCCGACCGATGCGCAGGTCATGCTCGACCGGCTGCGTGAGATCGAGCGCGACCTGGGCGTCACCCCGGTTCCGACGGCGACGACCGCGCAGATGCCGGAGTACGACTCCGGCGCCGTCACGAAGATCCTCCCCGGGGCTGCGGCGCAGGTCGAGGCGACCGACGAGATCGCGGCCCCCGCCGCCGACAACGCGACGCTGCTGCGCCGCCGCACCGCCCGACGCCGCACCCGCGGTGCGTTCCTGCTGTCGCTCGTGCTGCTGCTCGCGGTGGTCGCGGGCGGCGTGGGCTGGTGGTTCGGGTCGGGACCCGGGTCGCTGGTCGCCGTGCCGGCGGTCGTCGGTCAGAGCTTCGAGGATGCGTCCGCCGCGCTCGTTGCCGAGGGCTTCGTGCCGAAGCGCGCCGAGGAGTCCTCCACGGTGGTGGATGCCGGTGACGTGATCAGCGCCGATCCCGGCGAGGGCGAGCGCATCGAGCCCGAGAGCACCGTGACGCTGGTGGTCTCCACCGGTCCCGCCGAGCACACCCTCGAGAAGCTCAGCGGCCAGAGCGTGGATGCCGTGCACGGCATCCTCGCGGCGAACAACGTCAACGTCGGCGACAAGGTCGAGGAGTACTTCTCCGATCTCGACGACGGCCTCGTGCTCAACGTGCGCATCACCCCGCGGGCCGGCGGCGAGCCGTACGCCTGCGGCGACGGCTGCAAGGTCTACGAGGACGACACCGCGCTCATCCAGCGTTCGCTCGGCCCCGTGCCGAAAGTCGCGGGCAAGTCGGTCGACGATGCCGTGAAGCTCCTGGAGGACGCGCGGCTCAAGGTCTCGGACAACCGCCCCGAGGAGTGGAGCGACAGCGTCGCCAAGGGCAATGTGATCTGGCAGTCCGGCGAGCGGCAGGGCGGCGGACTGTGGCGCCCCGGCGACACGATCACGATCGCGGTCTCGAAGGGACCGCAGCCCATCGACGTGCCGGACGTGACGGGAAGCAATCGTGACGACGCGATCAGCAAGCTGAAGAATGCCGGCCTGAAGGTCAGTTATGACCATGGTTGGGATCAGGCGCGAAACGCGTGCGTGGTCACGAACTCAACGAGCCCGAAAGCTGGCACCACTGTTGACCGCAACAGCACAGTGACCATCGACTTCGGTTGGGCGCCTGGCTTCAATTTCACGTGCTTCGTGAGCTGACCACCACCCGTCGTCAGCGCTTCTCGAGCTCCTCGGCCACGAGGAAGGCGAGCTCGAGGCTCTGCATGTGGTTCAGGCGCGGGTCGCACAGGCTCTCGTAGCGGGTCGCGAGGCCGGCCTCGTCGATCTGCTCCGAGCCGCCGAGGCACTCGGTGACGTCGTCGCCGGTGAGCTCGACATGGATGCCGCCGGGGAACGTGCCGACGGCGCGGTGCGCCTCGAAGAAGCCGCGCACCTCGTCGACGACATCGTCGAAGCGGCGGGTCTTGTACCCGGTGGGCGTCGTGATGCCGTTGCCGTGCATCGGGTCGGTGACCCACAGCGGCTGGGCGCCGGAGTCCTTGACGGCCTCGAGCAGCGGGGGCAGGGCGTCGCGGATCTTGCCCGCGCCCATGCGCGTGATGAAGGTGAGCCGGCCCGGCTCGCGCTCGGGATCGAGCTTGTCGATCAGCGCGAGCGCCGTCTCGGGCGTGGTCGTAGGACCGAGCTTCACGCCGATGGGGTTGCGGATCTTCGAGAAGTAGTCGACGTGCGCGCCGTCGAGCTCGCGGGTGCGCTCCCCCACCCACAGGAAGTGCGCCGAGGTGTTGTACGGCGTGCCGGTGCGCGAGTCGATGCGCGTCATGGGCCGCTCGTAGTCCATCAACAGGCCCTCGTGGCCGGTGTAGAACTCGACGCGCTTGAGCTCGTCGAAGTCTGCGCCGGCGGCCTCCATGAACTTGATCGCGCGGTCGATCTCGGCGGCCATGCGCTCGTAGCGCTGGTTCGCCGGGTTCTGCGCGAAGCCCTTGTTCCAGGAGTGCACCTCGCGGAGGTCGGCGAAGCCGCCCTGCGTGAACGCGCGGATGAGGTTCAGCGTCGACGAGGCCATGTGGTAGCCCTGCAGCAGTCGGCCGGGGTCTGCCTGACGGGACTGCTCGGTGAAGTCGTAGCCGTTCACGATGTCGCCGCGATACGCGGGCAGCGTGACATCGCCGCGGGTCTCGGTGTCGCTCGAGCGGGGCTTGGCGAACTGCCCCGCCATGCGCCCCATCTTCACGACCGGCATCGAGGCGCCGTAGGTGAGCACGACGGCCATCTGCAGCACGGTCTTGATGCGGTTGCGGATCTGGTCGGCGGTCGCACCGGCGAAGGTCTCGGCGCAGTCGCCGCCCTGCAGCAGGAACGCCTTGCCGGATGCCGCGCGCGCGAGGCGCTCGCGCAGGTTGTCGACCTCGCCCGCGAACACCAGGGGCGGAAGGGCCGAGATCTGCGCCGACACCTCGGCGACCCGATCGGCGTCCGGCCACTGCGGCTGCTGCTTGATGGGCAGGGATCGCCAGGCGTCGAGGTCAGCGTGCGAGGTGGGCATGCCCCTCAGCTTAGTGCGGGCGCTGCACCCCCGACCGCGATGTGTCGACCCCGCAGGCCCGCTGCTCAGCGGCGGCGCGAGCCCTTGGCCGGCAGGCGGTCCTTCACGCTCGACGCGTACACGTCGTCGTAGTACTGACCTCCGAGGCGCTGCAGCGCGATCATGATCTCGTCGGTGACGCTGCGCAGGATGTAGCGGTCGTTCTCCATGCCCGCATAGCGCGAGAAGTCCAGCGGCTCACCGATCACGATGCCCACCCGCAGGATGTTCGGGATGCGCTGCCCGATGGGCATCGCCGTGTCGGTGTCGACCATGATCACCGGGATCACCGGCACCTTGGCCTCGAGCGCCATCCGCGCGATGCCGGTGCGGCCGCGGTACAGGCGCCCGTCAGGGCTGCGGGTGCCCTCGGGGTAGATGCCGAGCAGGTCGCCGCGACCGAGCACCTGCAGGCCGGTGTTGAGAGAGGCCTCCGAGGCCTTGCCGCCGGAGCGGTCGATGGGCAGCTGCCCGGTGGCCGTCATGAAGAACTTGGTCGCCCAGCCCTTGAGCCCGCGACCGGTGAAGTAGTCGCTCTTCGCGAGGAACGACATGGGCCGGTCGATCAGCAGCGGCAGGAAGATCGAGTCGGCGAAGGACAGATGATTGCTCGCCAGAATGGCCGCGCCCTCGGCGGGGATGTTGCCGCGCCCCACGATCCAAGGCCGGAAGACCGCCTTGACGATGGGGCCGACAACCACGTACTTCATCAGCCAGTAGAACATCGCTCGAATTCTAGCGCCGACCATGCACACGCGACCGAGTTTCAGGTTGCATGCGACTGAATCTCATGGCTTAGACTCGGGGGGATACCCGCCCGTCCGGTACCGAAGGAGCTGCCGTGGTCCAGTTCGAAGTCCCCGCGATCGTCCCCGCCGACCCTGAGGCGAACGTCACCGATCTGCTCGAGGAGCGGGTGAAGGCGACCCCCGACCGTGCACTGTTCTCGGTGCCGCAGGGCGAGGGATGGCGCGACATCAGCACCCGCGACTTCCACACCGCCGTCACCGCCCTCGCGAAGGGCTTCGTCGCCGCCGGCGTGCAGCCGGGCGAGAAGGTCGGGTTCATCGCCCGCACCACCTACGACTGGACGCTCGTCGACTTCGCGCTGTTCTACGCCGGCGCGGTGATGGTGCCGATCTACGAGACCAGCTCCCCCTCGCAGATCCAGTGGATCATGGAGGACTCCGGGGCCACGGCCCTGATCGTCGAGTCGCCCGACCACTTCGCCCGCGTCGACGAGGTGCGCGGCGATCTGCCGCTCGTCCGCGAGGTGTGGCAGCTGCACCTGGGCGCGATCGACACCCTCACCGCGCAGGGCGCGGGAGTGGAGGATGCAGAGATCGAGCGGCGCCGCAACATCGCCGTCGGCTCCGACATCGCCACGCTCATCTACACGTCCGGGTCGACCGGGCGTCCCAAGGGCTGCGTGCTCACGCACAGCAACTTCGTCGAGCTGACCCGCAACTCGGCAAAGGCGCTGAACACCGTCGTCACGACGCCGGGGGCATCCACCCTGCTGTTCATCACGACGGCGCACGTGTTCGCCCGCTTCATCTCGATCCTGAACGTGCACGCGGGTGTGCGCACGGGCCACCAGCCCGACACCAAGCAGCTGCTGCCGGCGCTCGGGTCGTTCAAGCCGACCTTCCTGCTCGCCGTGCCGCGCGTATTCGAGAAGGTGTACAACTCGGCAGAGCAGAAGGCCGAGGCCGGCGGCAAGGGCAAGATCTTCCGCGCTGCGGCTGCAGCCGCGATCGAGCACTCCGCCCTGCTCGAGAAGGGCGAGAAGATCCCGCTCGGGCTCAAGCTGAAGTTCGCGCTGTTCGACAAGCTCGTGTACGGCAAGCTCCGCGCCGCGATGGGCGGCAACGTCGTGTACGCCATCTCGGGTTCCGCGCCCCTCGGTGCGCGCCTCGGGCACTTCTTCCACAGCCTCGGCGTCGTGATCCTGGAGGGCTACGGCCTGACCGAGACCACGGCTCCCGCCACGGTCAACCTCGCCGACAAGTCCAAGATCGGCACCGTCGGCCCGGCCCTGCCCGGTGTCGGTGTGCGTCTCGCCGAGGACGGCGAGATCGAAGTCAAGGGCATCAACGTCTTCAAGGAGTACTGGAACAACCCCGAGGCGACCGCCGCTGCCTTCCACGACGGCTGGTTCAAGACCGGCGACATCGGCAGCTTCGACTCCGAGGGCTTCCTCACGATCACCGGTCGCAAGAAGGAGATCCTCGTGACCGCCGGCGGCAAGAACGTCGCGCCCGCCCAGCTCGAGGACCCGATCCGCTCCAACCCGATCGTCGGCCAGGTGGTCGTCGTGGGCGACCAGAAGCCGTTCATCTCGGCGCTCATCACCCTCGACCCCGAGATGCTGCCGACGTGGCTGGCGAACAACGGCCTGCCCGCCGACATGTCGCTCGCGGATGCGGCGAAGAACCAGGCCGTGCGCGATGAGGTGCAGACCGCCGTCGATCGCGCGAACAAGACCGTCTCGCGCGCCGAGTCGATCCGCAAGTTCACGATCCTGCCGATCGAGTGGACCGAGGCGAGCGGGCACCTCACGCCCAAGATGTCGATCAAGCGCAACGTGATCATGTCGGACTTCGCCGACGAGGTCTCGGCCATCTACGACGAGCCGGTGCACACCACCACCACGCCGCTGGGCTGAGTCCGGCCGCAGAAGCAGAGAACCCCGTCGCGGATGCGACGGGGTTCTCTGCATGTCACGCCATTTCGACTCGCTGTCGCTCGCTCAATGTTGATACGCGACCGCATCAGCGCCGCTTCGCCGCATTGCTCCGGTCCGTATCAGAACCACGCACTCTCGCGCACCTGGCGCATAGCGAGCTTGCGAGTCTCGCCCTCGAGCCGGCCGAGATACACCATGCCGTCGAGGTGGTCGGTCTCGTGCTGCAGCGCCTGAGCGAGCAGCCCCTCCCCCTCGAGCACGACGGGCTTGCCGTCGAGGTCGATGCCTTCGACGCGCGCCCACGGGTGACGAGGGGTGTCGTGCCAGAGCCCTGGCACCGACAGGCATCCCTCACCGATGGGCACGGGCTCGCCGCGCACTTCGGTCAGCACCGGGTTGATGACGTAGCCGATGTCGCCGTCGATGTTGTAGCTGAAGGCGCGCAGCGCCACGCCGATCTGGTTGGCGGCGACGCCAGCGCGGCCGGGCAGCTCGACGGTGTCGATGAGGTCGGCGATGAGCGCGCGCACCCCCTCGTCGATCTGCTCGATGGACGCGCACTTCTGGCGCAGCACGGGGTCGCCGTAGAGGCGGATCTCGCGGACCGTCATCAGGCGGCCTTGATCCGCAGGCCCTCGACCAGGGCGGCGGCGAGCTCGCGTGCGGCCTGCCGCGTCTCGGGCTGCAGGCGGGCGAAGTCGATCGCGCCTCCCCCGGCGATCTGCGCGTCGTAGGGGATGCGCAGCACGCTGCGGGCGCGGGTCGAGAAGTGCGCCTCGAGCTCGCCGAGCCGCACCATCGGCGCGCCCGGCGCCGACTGATTGAGCACGACGATCGCGTTGCGCGCGAGGGCGGCGTGCCCGTTGCTCTCGAGCCAGGTGAGCGTCTCCGAGGCCAGGCGGGCCTCGTCGACGCTGAGCCCCGACACGATCACGAGCTGATCGGCGAGATCGAGCGTCGCCGTCATCACCGAGTGCACGATGCCGGTGCCGGAGTCGGTGAGCACGAGCGAGTAGTACTGCGCGGCGACGGTGGCGACGTCGCGGTACCCCTCGTCGCCGAAGGCCTCGGCCACGCGCGGGTCGGAGTCCGAGGCGAGCACATCGAGGCGGGTCTCGTCGCGGGCGACGAGGGCGGAGATGTCGTGGAAACCGCGGATGCCGTCCTGCGCGCGCACGAGGTCGCGCACCGACTTCGCCGGGGTGCCGACGACACGCTCGGCGAGCGTGCCGCGGTCGGGGTTGGCGTCGACCGCGATCACCCGGTCGTCGCGGGCGTCGGCGAGCGCCATGCCCAGCAGCGCCGTCACGGTGGTCTTGCCCACGCCGCCCTTGCGCGACAGCACCGGCACGAAGCGCGCGGTGCCGGTCAGGGGGGCTGCGATGCGGGCGGTGAGCTGCTTGCGCTCGCGGGCCCGACGGCTGTCGCCGATGTTGATGCGGCCACCGGAGAGCGAGTACAGCAGGTGGCTCCAGGTGCCCTCGGGCTCGGGCTTGGCGACCCGCGCCGGGTCGAGCAGGCGATCCGGGGTGAGCAGATCGGCGCTCTCGCGCGCCGCGTCGCCGAGGTCGTCGAGGCGCTTCGAGGTGAGATCGGGTTCGTTCACGGGGTGGTTCTCCTCCACGGGCGACGCCGGCGTCGCCTTCACGACGGATGCCGCGGCGGGCTTCTCGACGGATCCCTTGTCGCCGGCAGGCTTCTCCGGCGCGCTCTTCTCGGATGCGGGCTTCACGGCAGACGGCCGGTCGGCAGCCGTCTTCGCGGGCACGGCCTTCTCAGGCGCCGCCTTCACGGGCGCCTTCTTCGCGGGTGCCGGCTTCGCCGGCGGCGCCATGGCCTCGCGCAGCTCGGCCTTCGCCGCGGCCACCGCGGTCTCGATGTGGGTGAGCTCCGGAGCATCCTCCTCGGTCACCTCTGGGATCTCGGGCTCGTCGGCGTCCTCGGCCTCGTCCAGCTCCTCGAGCTCCCCTTCGACGACGTCCTCGCTCGCCTCGGCATCCGCCTCGATGACCTCGTCGCCGTCGGCGGCCGCCTCCGGCGCCGCGGGAAGCTCCTCTGCGGGCAGCTCGATGACGATGTCAGGGGTGTCGCGGCTGATCCGCGCGACGGTGACCTCGTCGGCGAGCGCGGAGGTGTCGATCACGAGATCCGAGACGATCTCGCCGTCCACGACCTCGTCGTCGACGAGGTCGTCATCGTCGTCACCGGTCGGCAGCGACACGCTCACCTGCGCGGTTCCGCCGAGCAGACCCAGGTCGGTCGGGTCCGACGACGGGGTGTCGTCGAGCATCCCCAGGGAATCGTCCCCATCGGGGTCGGGGGTGTTCTTCGGCATCGCAACTCCAAGTTCCGGGCGCTGGAGGCGCCCGGACAAGGTTAGTGTGCCGCACGGATGACGACCAAAAGGTCGCCGGCGTCGACCTGCTGGGTGCCGCTGATCGCGAGACGCTCGACGACGCCGTCGACGGGGGTCGTGATGGCGGCCTCCATCTTCATCGCCTCGATCGAGGCGACAGCGTCACCGGCGCGCACCTCGGCCCCCTCCTCGACCTTCAGCGTCACCGCCCCCGAGAACGGCGCGGCGATCTGACCCGGCTTGGAGGTGTCGGCCTTCTCGACGTCGTGGGCGTCGACGGCGATCGAGCGGTCGCGCACCGACATGGGGCGCAGCTGGCCGTTCAGCGTCGTCATGACGGTGCGCATGCCCTTCGGGTCGGCCTCGCCGATCGCCTCCAGCCCGACGTACAGCCGCACGCCCCGCTCGATCTCGACGGCATGTTCGGCGCCGGGCACGAGGCCGTACAGGTAGTCGGCGGTGTCGAGCACCGAGAGGTCACCGTACTCCTCCCTGTTCTGCAGGTAGATCTTGGTCGGTGCGGGGAAGAGCAGCTCGTTCAGCATCCGCCTGCGCTGCACGGAGTCGCCGGCGAGAGCCTCGTGCTGAGGGGCGGTGAGCGGGGTGATGCCGGTTTTCGCGGCTCGACCGGCGAGCACCTTGCTGCGGAACGGCTCGGGCCAGCCGCCGGGCAGGTCGCCCAGCTCGCCCGCCATGAACCCGACCACCGAGTCGGGGATGTCGTAGCGCTCGGGGTTGCGCTCGAAGTCGGCCGGGTCGGCCTTGACGGCCGCCAGGTGCAGGGCGAGGTCGCCGACCACCTTCGACGACGGGGTCACCTTCGGCACGCGCCCCAGGATGCGGTCGGCAGCGGCGTACATGTTCTCGATGAGCTCGAAGTCGTCGGCCAGCCCCAGCGCGATCGCCTGCTGGCGCAGGTTCGACAGCTGCCCGCCGGGGATCTCGTGGTGGTACACCCGGCCGGTGGGGCTCGGCAGCCCCGACTCGAAGGGTCGGTACAACTGCCGCATCGCCTCCCAGTACGGCTCGAGGTCGGATGCCGCCTGCAGGTCGATGCCGGTGTCGCGGTCGGTGTGCGCGAGCGCGGCGACCAGGGCCGACAGCGACGGCTGGCTGGTGGTGCCCGACATGGGCGCGGCTGCCACGTCGACGGCATCCGCTCCCGCTCCCGACGCGGCGAGCAGGGTGGCGAGCTGCCCGCCGGCGGTGTCGTGGGTGTGCACGTGCACCGGCTGGTCGAAGCGCTCGCGCAGCGCTGTGACGAGCTTGGCTGCGGCGGCGGGGCGCAGCAGCCCCGCCATGTCCTTGATGCCGATGATGTGCGCTCCGGCGTCGACGATCTGCTCGGCCAGGCGCAGGTAGTAGTCGAGCGTGTAGAGCTTCTCGTCAGGGTTGAGCAGGTCGCCGGTGTAGCACAGCGCCGCCTCGGCGACCGCGGTGCCCGTGCCGAGCACGGCGTCGATCGCCGGGCGCATCTGCGACACGTCGTTGAGCGCGTCGAAGATGCGGAAGATGTCGACACCGGTCGCCGCGGCCTCCTGCACGAAGGCGTCGGTCACCTCGGTCGGGTAGGGCGTGTAGCCCACCGTGTTGCGGCCGCGCAGCAGCATCTGGATGTTGATGTTCGGCAGTGCGGTGCGCAGCGCCGCGAGACGGTCCCACGGGTCTTCGGCGAGGAAGCGCAGCGCCACGTCGTAGGTCGCACCGCCCCACGCCTCCACCGACAGCAGCTGCGGGGTCATGCGGGCGGTGTACGGGGCGACGGCGACGAGGTCGCGGGTGCGCACCCGGGTGGCGAGCAGCGACTGGTGCGCGTCGCGGTAGGTCGTCTCGGTGACGGCGAGGGCGTCCTGCGCGCGCAGCGCCGCCGCGAACCCGGCCGGGCCGAGCTCCTGCAGGCGCTGACGGGAGCCGTCCGGTGCCGGCGCGTTCAGGTCGATCGCCGGCAGCTTGTGGGCGGGCGGCAGAGCCAGCGGGTTCTCACCGTTCGGGCGGTTCACGGTGGTGTCGACCAGCCAGCGCAGGATCTTCGTGCCGCGGTCCTTCGACACCCGCCCGCGCAGCAGCTCGGGGCGCTCGTCGATGAACGAGGTCGACAGGTCGCCGGCGGCGAACGCCGGGTCGTCGAGCACGGCCTGCAGGAAGGGGATGTTGGTCGAGACGCCGCGGATGCGGAACTCGGCCAGCGCGCGGCGCGCCCGCGACACGGCACTGGAGAACTCGCGGCCGCGGCAGGTGAGCTTCGACAGCATGGAGTCGAAGTACGGGCTGATCTGCGAGCCTGCGGCGGTCGTGCCGCCGTCGAGGCGGATGCCGGCGCCACCGGGCGAGCGATACGTGGTGATCTTGCCGGTGTCGGGTCGGAAGCCCTGCGTCGGGTCCTCGGTGGTGATGCGGCACTGCAGCGCCGCGCCGCGCAGCTGGATGTCGTCCTGCTCGAGGTGCAGCTCGGCGAGGGTGGCGCCGGAGGCGATCTGCATCTGGGCACGCACGAGGTCGACGTCGGTGACCTCCTCGGTCACGGTGTGCTCGACCTGGATGCGCGGGTTCATCTCGATGAACACCGCCTCACCGGCCCGCTCCCCCGCGGTCTCGAGCAGGAACTCGACGGTGCCGGCGTTCTGGTAGCCGATCGACTCGGCGAACGCGATCGCGTGCCGGTGCAGCGCATCGCGGACGTCCTGGTCGAGATTGGGCGCCGGGGCGATCTCGATCACCTTCTGGTGGCGGCGCTGCACCGAGCAGTCCCGCTCGAACAGGTGCACGGTGTGGCCGTGCCCGTCGGCGAGGATCTGCACCTCGATATGGCGGGGCCGCAGCACCGCCTGCTCGAGGAACATGCGCGCGTCGCCGAACGCCGCACCCGCCTCGCGCATCGCCTCGGCGAGGGCGGGGGCGAGCTCGTCGCGCGTCTCGACCCGGCGCATGCCTCGGCCGCCGCCGCCGGCGACGGCCTTGGCGAACAGCGGAAAGCCGATCTCGTCGGACTGCGCGACGAGAGCATCCACGTCATCGGATGCCTCCGTCGAGCGCAGCACCGGCACGCCGGCGGCGATCGCGTGGCGCTTGGCCTCGACCTTGTTGCCCGCCATCTCGAGCACCTTCGCTGGCGGGCCGATGAACGTGATGCCGGCCGCAGCCGCCTTCTCTGCGAGCTCGGGGTTCTCGGACAGGAAGCCGTAGCCGGGGTAGATCGCGTCAGCACCGGCATCCAGCGCGACCTGGATGATCTCGTCCACGTCCAGGTACGCCTGCACGGGGTGGCCGCGCTCGCCGATCTCGTAGGCCTCGTCGGCCTTCAGCCGGTGCAGCGAACCCCGATCCTCATAGGGGAACACCGCGACCGTGCGCGCCCCCACCTCATATGCCGCTCGGAACGCACGGATCGCGATCTCACCGCGATTGGCCACCAGGATCTTCTGGAACATGCACACCTCTTAGGAGGTCGATGCGCGCAGCTGTGCACGCGCAGGGCGGGGGCTGAGTGTCCGTCCAGACTAGGGCACGGTAACGTGGAGGTCGTGCACGTACTCAGCGTCAGCTCCCTCAAGGGTGGCGTGGGAAAGACGACCGTCACCCTCGGTCTCGCCTCCGCCGCCTTCGCCCGTGGCATCCGGACCCTCGTCGTCGACCTCGACCCGCAGTCCGATGTCTCCACCGGCATGGACATCCAGATCGCGGGGCGCCTGAACGTCGCCGACGTGCTCGCCAACCCCAAGGAGAAGGTCGTCCGCCAGGCGATCACCACCAGCGGGTGGGCGAAGGTGCACCCCGGCACGATCGACGTGCTGATCGGCAGCCCCTCCGCGATCAACTTCGACGGACCGCACCCGAGCGTGCGCGACGTGTGGAAGCTCGAAGAGGCCCTCGCCACCGTCGAGAGCGAGTACGACCTCGTGCTCATCGACTGCGCCCCGTCGCTGAACGCGCTCACCCGCACCGCCTGGGCCGCGAGCGACCGAGTCATGGTCGTCACCGAGCCCGGTCTGTTCTCAGTCGCCGCCGCCGACCGCGCGCTGCGCGCGATCGAGGAGATCCGTCGCGGCCTGTCGCCCCGACTGCAGCCCCTCGGCATCGTCGTGAACCGCGTTCGCCCGCAGTCGATCGAGCACCAGTTCCGCATCAAGGAGCTGCGAGACATGTTCGGCCCGCTCGTGCTCGCCCCGCAGCTGCCCGAGCGCACCTCGCTGCAGCAGGCGCAGGGCGCCGCCAAGCCGCTGCACATCTGGCCGGGAGACTCGGCTCAGGAGCTGGCGGCCGACTTCGACGCGCTGCTCGATCGGATCATCCGCACCGGCCGCGTGCCCGTCGCGGAGACCGGCGCCCAGGCCTGACCGCCCGCGCCGCACACAGCAGAAAGCCCGCTCGGTGAGCGGGCTTCTTCTGTCTGCGAGGCTGTCTGCGGTGAGCGTCAAGCGGTGCGCTTGGCACGTCGTGCGGCCAGCTCGTCGACGGGGTCCGGCGCGGTCGGATCGAACTCCACGAGGGTGGACTCCACCTCGCGCAGCACCTTGCCGACGGCGATGCCGAACACGCCCTGACCGCGGCTGACGAGGTCGATGACCTCGTCGTTCGACGTGCACAGGTAGACCGAGGCGCCGTCGCTCATCAGTGTGGTGCCGGCCAGATCGCGGATGCCGGCGGCACGCAGCTGCTCGACCGCAGTGCGGATCTGCTGCAGCGAGATGCCGGTGTCGAGGAGGCGCTTGACGAGCTTGAGCACGAGGATGTCGCGGAAGCCGTAGAGGCGCTGTGAGCCGGAGCCGCTGGCGCCGCGGACGGTGGGCACGACCAGCTCGGTGCGCGCCCAGTAGTCCAGCTGGCGGTAGGTGATGCCGGCAGCGCGGGCGGCGACCGCACCGCGGTAGCCGACCTCGTCGTCCATGGCGGGAAGACCGTCGGTGAAGAGGAGCTCGGTCACGAACCGCGGGTCGCCGGTCAGCTCATCCGCATTCATACTCTGTCCTCCCATGAACGTCCAGATCGGTCTGGGCGATTACCTCCACGCTAGAGCAGCCCGCCTGCCCCGGCAACGACATCCGACGCACCGCGAAGGTGTGTCGCAATCGCTTCGTTACGAAAGCGCGCGCTCGAGCGCCTGCTTCACCAGCAGGGAGCGCACCTCGCCGATCCGCCCTGCCAGCTCGGGTGCCAGTTCGCTCGCGCGGCCGCGCGAGGCGGCATCCGTCCGGCGCAGCAGCGTGGCGAGCGCCGACTCGATGAGAGCGGCCTCGCGGTCGGCGTTCTGACGCAGGCTGCGCAGGTGGCGCGGCTCGATGCCGTGCCTGGCGAGCGTCACGAGCCCGCTGAGCAGGCTCACGACCTGCTCGGGGTACGACTCGGCGGCGGTGATGAGGCCGGCGCTGATCGCGTCGTTCAGCAGCTGCGGAGTCGCGCCGGTGCCGGCGAGCAGCTCGTCACGGCGGTGCCGGCGCGGTGCCGGCGCGATCGACGGCGGGGCGACGACGCTCCAGCCCTCGCCCTTCGCCTCGGCCTCGTCGAGCTGCTCGCGGATCACGCTGAGCGGAAGATAGTGATCGCGCTGCAGGGTCAGCGCCGTGCGCAGGCGCTCGACGTCGTGCGCCGAGAACTTGCGGTAGCCCGACTCGGTGCGCGAGGGGCTGACGATCCCCTGCACCTCGAGGAAGCGCAGCTTGCTCGAGGTGAGCTGGGGGAACTCGGGCGTGAGCCGAGCCAGGACCTGGCCGATGCTGAGAAGCCCCGCGGGCGCTGAGCGCTCCCGGGCGGCACCTGCCGCCGCCATCAGTCGTTCGCCGCGGCGAGGTCGATCGGAGAGGCGAAGAAGTTCATGCGGAACTTGCCGATGCGCAGCTCGTAGCCGTTGGCCAGCTCGCTGCGGTCGACCCGCTCGCCGTTCACGTAGGTGCCGTTGAGCGAGCGCTGGTCGATGATCTCGAAGGCCGAGCCCGAGCGGGTGATCTCGGCGTGACGGCGCGAGACGGTGACATCGTCGAAGAAGATGTCGGCCTCGGGGTGGCGACCGACGGTCGTCACGTCGGAGTCGAGCAGGTAGCGGGCCCCGGCAAGGGCACCGGCGCGCACGAGAAGGAGCGCGGTCCCTGCGGGCAGGGCGGCGATCGCGGCCTGCTCGGCATCGGTGAGCTCGACGCCGAACGGCACGAACGAGAGATCCGAATCGTGGCCGAACGTCTGCGTCACATCGTGCCGCTGCTCGCCGCTGCGATGGATTGCTCCGTTGGTGCTGTCGCTGTCTGTCACGGGTATCCCTCCTCCGGCCCACCAGCCTATCTGATGCGGCGGGGTGATCGGGAGGCCCGATGGCACCGGAATCGACACCCGATTCCACCGTCGCGGGCGGTCTCGCGGGCACGCGCAGAGGATAGGCTTGAGGCATGCCACATTACGATGTCGTCATCCTCGGCGCGGGCCCTGGCGGCTACGTCGCCGCCGTCCGCAGCGCTCAGCTCGGCCTGTCCACCGCGATCATCGAGGAGAAGTACTGGGGCGGTGTCTGCCTGAACGTGGGCTGCATCCCCTCCAAGTCCCTCCTGAAGAACGCCGAGATCGCGCACACCTTCACTCACAAGGCCGAGTTCTTCGGCATCTCGGGTGACGTGTCCTTCGACTTCGGCGCGGCGTTCGACCGCAGCCGCAAGGTGGCGGAGACCCACGTCAAGGGCATCCACTTCCTGATGAAGAAGAACAAGGTCACCGAGTACGAGGGTCGCGGCACCTTCACCGGCCCGAAGGCCATCTCGGTCGCCAAGGCCGACGGCTCGACGGAAGAGGTCACCTTCGACAACGCGATCATCGCGACCGGCTCGACCGTGCGTCTGCTGCCGGGCGTGCAGCTCAGCGACAACGTCGTGACCTACGAGGAGCAGATCCTCACCCGTGAGCTGCCCGACTCGATCGTCATCGTCGGCGCCGGCGCGATCGGCATGGAGTTCGCCTACGTGCTGTCGAACTACGGCGTGAAGGTCACCATCATCGAGTTCCTCGACCGCGCGCTCCCCAATGAGGACGTCGACGTGTCGAAGGAGATCACCAAGCAGTACAAGAAGTACGGCATCGACATCCTCACCTCCACCAAGGTCGAGACGATCGTCGACAACGGCTCGTCGGTCACCGTGACCTACACCGGCCAGGACGGTCAGCAGACCTCTATCGAAGCCGGCAAGGTGCTCATGTCGGTCGGCTTCGCGCCGAACGTCAACGGCTTCGGTCTCGAGAACACCGGTGTCAAGCTCACCGAGCGCGGCGCGATCGACATCGACGACCACATGCGCACGAACGTCGAGGGCATCTACGCGATCGGCGATGTGACCGCCAAGCTGCAGCTCGCGCACGTCGCCGAGGCTCAGGCCGTCGTCGCCGCCGAGACCATCGGCAAGGCCGAGACGCAGACGCTGGGCGACTACCGGATGATGCCGCGTGCGACGTTCTGCCAGCCGCAGGTCGCCAGCTTCGGACTCACCGAGGAGCAGGCCAAGGCCGAGGGTCGCGAGATCAAGGTCGCGAAGTTCCCGTTCAGCGCCAACGGCAAGGCGAACGGTCTGGGCGAGCCGATCGGCTTCGTCAAGCTCATCGCCGACGCCGAGCACCTCGAGCTCATCGGCGGCCACCTGATCGGCCCCGACGTGTCGGAGCTGCTGCCCGAGCTCACCCTCGCGCAGAAGTGGGACCTCACCGCTCTCGAGGCGGCCCGCAACGTGCACACCCACCCGACGCTGTCGGAGGCGCTCCAGGAGGCCTTCCACGGCCTCTCGGGTCACATGATCAACCTCTGATCGACACAAACGACGACGGGCTCGGCGCATCAGCGCCGGGCCCGTCTCGCGTCTGTCACCGTTCGGCGAGCGTCTCCGCCACGATCTCCGCGACCGTCGCCACGGCGGCATCCCGGTCGGCCGGGACGAGCCCGATCCGGGTGCGGCGATCCAGCACGTCGTCGGCGTCGAGGGCGCCCTCGGCGCGCACGGCGAAGACGATCTCCGCACGGGTGACGTCGATCCCGTCCGCGATCCGCTCGGCGCCGCCGGCGCCTCCCGCGGCCAGCACCGCTCCCGCCTCGGCGCCGTGGCGGGCGCGCAGCGACGCCGAGGGGCCTCCCCCTGCGGTGTCGCCCGCGACGGGCACGGGCGAGTCCGGGGCGCCGACCAGCGGCAGAGAGCGCGTGCGGCTGCCGGGTGCCGCGAGCCCCGCGTACCGGCTCGCGAGGTCGACGGCATCCTCTGCCATCGCACGGTAGGTGGTGAGCTTGCCCCCGAGGATGCCGACGACGCCGTTCGACGACACCTCGACGCGGTGCCGCCGGGAGATGTCGGCGGTGGATCCCCCGCCGCCCGACTCGATGAGCGGCCGAAGGCCGGCGAAGGTGCCGCGCACGTCGTCGCGGGTGAGCGGCGTCTTCAGCCCGCGCGAGAGCGTCTCGAGCAGGAAGTCGATCTCGTCGCCGGTCGCGGCGGGCACGTCGGGGATCTCGCCGGGCGCGTCCACGTCGGTGAGGCCGACGATCACGCGTCCCAGCTGCACCGGCAGCGCGAACACGAACCGGCTGATCGAGCCCGGATGCGGCATGGTCAGCGCCGCGGCCGGGTGACCGAGCGTCGCGGCATCCAGCACGAGGTGCGTGCCGCGGCTGGGACGCAGGCGGATGTCGGGGTCCAGTCCGCCCGCCCACACGCCCGCCGCGTTCACGACGACACGGGCGCGCACGCGCACCGAGCCTCCGGTGAGCTCGTCGTGCAGCGTCGCTCCTCCCCCGTCGACGTCGCTCGCCTTCGCCCTGGTGAGGATCGTGGCGCCGTGCGCGGCGGCCGTGCGGGCGATCGCGACGACGAGCCTGGCGTCGTCGATGAGCTGCCCGTCGGTGCCGACGATGCCGCCGCGCAATCCCGCCCGGCTCAGAGCCGGGAACATCTCGACCGCCTGCGCAGAGCTGGCGCGGCGCGGGGGCGGCAGGATGCTGCCCGGCGTTCCGGCGATCCGGCGCAGGCCGTCGCCCATCCAGAACCCGATGCCGCCGATGAGCCGCTGCTTCGCCGAGACGCCGTCGACGAACGGGAGCAGCTGCGGCAGCGTGCGCGTCAGATGCGGGGCGATGCGGGTCATGAGCAGATGCCGCTCCACCGCGCTCTCCCGTGCGACGGGGAAGTCTCCGGAGGCGAGGTAGCGCAGCCCGCCGTGCACGAGCTTCGAGCTCCAGCGGCTGGTGCCGAACGCGAGGTCGTGCGCCTCGGCCAGCACGACCGAGAGGCCCCTGCTCGCGGCATCCAGTGCGACGCCCGTGCCGGTGACACCGCCGCCGACGACGAGCAGATCGACCTCGGCGCCGGCCGCGAGTGCGTCCCACTCGCGCGACCGGCGCGCGGCGTCGAGCTGGGCGGGGGCGCGGACCCCGATGTCGCGGGTCACGGGCGCAGATATCCGTCGATCGCGTGCGTCAGCTCGGTGCGCCACTCCGTCTCGCCGATGAGCGCGGACACCGCGTTGTGCGAGAGCACGGCGGACTGCACGATCAGCAGCAGCATCACCGAGAGGTCACCGGGATCGCCGGTGCGCACAGTTCCGCCGGCCTGCGCGCGGGCGATCGCGTTCGACAGCCACCGCAGCAGCACCCGCTGGCTGGTGCCTACCCGCTCCAGGCTGTACTGCGTGAACGCGGCGGGCTCGCGGGTGAGCAGGGCGCCGAAGACGGCATCCTCTCGGAACGCGTCGGCGAAGCGCAGCGCCTCGGCGACGAGGTCGGCACGGGCGGTGATCTCGGTGTCGAACCGGTCGATCAGCAGCACGGTGCGGCGCACGAGGGCGGCGCGCACGACGTCGCCGGCGCTCGACCATCGGCGGTAGATGGTGGGCCGGCTGACCTGCGCCGCGCGGGCGAGCTCGGCGATCGTCAGCGCGGCCGTGCCGCGGGCGATGATCAGCTCGGCAGCACGGTCGAGGATGTGCGCATCGGTGGCGTCCCAGGACGGAAGAGCACCCGAGACGTCGGTGTGCGCGAGCGGAGATTCAAACGCTTGACGATCTTCCATAATGTGTCACACTGTAACGCATGACGACGGAAACCACACCTGCCGCTGAGATGCGCTGGAACGGCTGGGGCGACCCCGCTCTCGCCAAGGATCTGCCGTTCGCGATCCGCGCCCTGCTGCCGACGATGATCGGAAAGCCTCAGCGCCCCGCCCCCGCCGTCGCCCTTGAGGATGTGCGTGTGGCGCCCTCCGCACTCACGGATGCTGACCGCACCGCGCTGGCGGCGATCGTCGGCGACGACCACGTGCGCACGGATGAGGAGACGCGCATCCGCCGCAGCGGCGGCCGGTCGAGCATCGATCTGCTCCACAAGCGCGCGGCGGAGCAGGCCGCCACGGATGCCGTGGTCTCCCCCGCCGACCACGATGAGGTGCTCGCGGTGCTCCGGCTCGCCGCGGAACGCGATCTCGCGGTGATCCCCTTCGGCGGCGGCACGAGCGTCGTCGGAGCGCTCGATCCCGAGCGCGGCCGCCACCACGCCGTGATCGCGCTCGATCTGCGGCGTCTGACGGGCTTGCTGCACCTCGACGAGATCAGCGGCCAGGCGCGCTTCCTCACCGGCACCACCGGGCCCGAGGCCGAGCGCCTGCTCTCCAAGCGCGGCTTCGAGCTCGGGCACTTCCCGCAGAGCTTCCTGTACGCCACGCTGGGCGGCTTCGCCTCGGCACGCTCCTCGGGGCAGAACTCCGCCGGCAACGGCCGCTTCGACACCATGGTCACCGCCGTGCGCGTGGCCACGCCGACCGGCGAGGTCGCCCTCGGCGGCGCGCCGGGCTCGGCAGCCGGCCCCGACCTGCTTCGGGTCTTCCTCGGCGCGGAGGGCATCCTCGGTGTCATCACCGAGCTCAGCGTGCGGGTGCACCGGCTGCCCGAGAGGCGCCTGCACCAGTCCTGGACCTTCCCCGACTTCGCCACCGGCGTCGACGCGCTGCGCAAGGTCACCCAGCTCGGCACCGGCCCGACCGTGATCCGGCTCTCGGACGAGACCGAGACGATGGTCGGCCTCGCCCAGCATGGCAGGATCGGCAAGGCCCTGTCGAAGGGATGCAGCGCCGTCACCGTGTTCGAGGGCACCGCCGAGATCGCCGCGGCGCGTCAGGCGATGACCGAGCAGGTGCTGACCGCGGCCGGCGGCCGCTCGACCGGCGCGGAGTCCTCGCAGGAATGGGACAAGGGCCGGTTCAGCGCCCCGTACCTGCGCGACTCGCTGATCGATCACGGTGTCTTCTGCGAGACCCTCGAGACGGCCACCGTCTGGTCGAACATCGAGACGCTGAGAGCCGCTGTCACCGAGACGCTTCGAGCCGGGTTCGCCGAGCATGGCGGCAAGTCGCTCATCATGTGCCACATCTCGCACGTGTATCCGACCGGGTCGTCGCTGTACTTCACGATCATCGGCACGTTGAAGGGCGACACGCTGGCGCAGTGGACCGCGATCAAGTCGCGGGCAGGCGACGCGATCGTCGCGAACGGCGGCACCATCAGCCACCACCACGGCGTCGGCCGCGACCACGCCGCGTGGCTCGCGCAGGAGATCGGCGATGGCGGCATCCGCATCCTCCGCGCACTGAAGACCGAACTCGACCCCGCCGGCATCATGAACCCGGGCGCGCTGCTGCCGGTGACGGCGGGCTGAGATGGGCGGCATCCACCTTCTCGTCAACCCGGATGCCGGGAGGGGCAACGCGGCCGAGCGCTCGGCCGCGGCGATCGCGCGGCTGCGCAGCCACGGCGTCGAGCTGGTGGTGCACTCCGGGACGTCGGCGGCGGAGACGAGGCGGCTCGCCGCGGAGGCCGTCGCGGCGCGACCGGACGCGCTGGTGATCGTCGGCGGCGACGGAACGCTCTCCGGCGTTGTCGACGTGCTGGTCGGCTCGGACGTGCCGCTCGTGCTGGTGCCGAGCGGCACCGGCAACGACCTGGCCCGTGCGCTCGGGATCGCGCACGCGACGGTCGAGGATGCCGCGACGGCGGTGGATGCCGCCCTGCACGGCGTGCCGCGCTCACTGGACGTCGGCGAAGCGACCAGCGAGAGCGGCACGGCGCACTTCCTCACGATCGCCGCGCTCGGGTTCGACGCGAAGGTCAGCGAGCGCACGAACAGCCTGCGCTGGCCGCGGGGCAGCCTGCGCTACTACGTCGCGATCGTCATCGAGCTGATCCGGCTGACCCCGATGCGCTTCCGGCTGCGGGTGGACGGCGTGGATGCGCCAGTGGCGGACGGCACGCTCATCGCGGTCGCCAACACGCGCACCTACGGCGGCGGGATGCCGGTGTGCCCCGATGCCGATCCGCACGACGGCCTGCTCGACATCACCCACGTCGCCGCCATCGGTCGGATGCGGCTGATCGCCCTGTTCCCGCGTCTGCTGCGCGGCACGCATGTGGGGCTGCGCGAGGTCACGACGCTGCGCGGTGCGGAGGTGGAGGTGTCGGCGCCCGACCTCGTCGTCTACGCCGACGGTGAGCGCATCGGCACCGGAGAAACCTGCATCCGCGTGGTGCCGGGCGCGCTCAGCGTCCTGCTGCCGCGCTGACAGGACTGCGGCCGCAGTCTCAGAGCCCGAGGGCGCGGGCCAGCTTGGATCCCGACGACGGCGGGCGACCGCCGACGGCGAACACGGCCTGCTCGACGGCGGCGAAGAACGCCTCGCGTCCCGCGTCGTCGGCGGGTGCGGCGGGGCCGAGTTCCATCTCCCACTCGCGCCACTCGCGCTGGACGCGCCCACCGGACGTGCGCAGATCGGTGGCGCGCACGTGATCGTCGACGAACTCGGCGATCACCCCGGCGTCTCCGCGCAGCAGGTACGCCGTGCGGGAGTTCTCGATGCGGGCGATCGGATGCAGCTCGTCGGTGGTCCACTGCGCGACGGCGGCGGCCACGGCATCCGGCATCCGCTCGTCGTCGCCCAGCGGCCAGCCCAGCTCGAGTCGGCCGTCACCCTGACGGGGGCCCTTGATGTGCCAGCCGGCGTCGGGACCGCCGGTGCGGCGGCGCAACGCCACGCCGTGGCGAGCCAGCGCCGCATCGGCGGTGTCGAGGTAGCGGGCGTCGAGCTCACGCAGCTCGCCCGCGCTCACCTCGCGCACGCCGGGCACGGCCGACCAGTCCGGCAGGGCCGTGTCGGCGTCGGCGTCGTACTTGCGCTCGACTTCGAAGGTGCTCTGCGGGGCGTCAGTCGACATCGGGGACGATGTCGTCGCCGGACTCGACGAACCAGAACTCGACCTCTGTCGGGCCATCGTGCTCGCCGGTGTTCGCGGCGTCGCCCTCGCGCCGATAGGTCAGCTGGGTCTCGCTGTAGGGCAGGATCAGTGCGTCCTGCTCGGCGCTGTCCAGCGGGATGATCTGCCCGTCGAGCGGGCCGCCGTGAAGTCGTGCGAGTGCCATGTGCTCACACTAGTCCTCTGCGGGGACGTCGGCCGGAAAGACGCGGTCATGCGATCGCTACGGCGAGCGCGGCGCCGATGATCATCCACGGGCCGAAGGCGATGCGGGTCGATCTGTTCGCCCGGCGCGCCAGCATGAGGGCGAGGGCGCACAGCGCTCCGAGCAGGAAGGCGGCGGCCGCGCCGAGCAGCAGCGTCTGCCAGCCGTGCCAGGCGAGCACCAGACCGATCACGGCGGCGAGCTTCACGTCTCCCCCGCCCATGCCCTGCCGGGAGGCCAGATGCAGGATCGCGTAGAAGACGCCGAGGGCGAGCCCGCCGAGCAGCGCGCGCAGCATCCGCCCGCCGTCGCCGGTGATCAGCGCCTCGACGATGACGAGCAGCACCAGGGCGCCGAGGGCGGGCAGCACGATGCGATTCGGCAGCCGGTGCGTGCGGGCGTCGATGACGATGAGCCAGAGTCCGACGCCGGCCAGCGCGAGGTGCGCGATCAGCACGGCGACGTCGTGAAGGATCATGCAGGCAGGTTAGGCGATCGCGGATGCCGCGCGCAGACGCCTGTGGACAGTCACGGCACGCATGTCGGATGTGCGAACTATCGTGCATATCGGACTTGAAATGTTCGAATCTTTCTTCGAGGATGGGTGTATGGGGATCGGATCGATCGCGGCGCTCTCCCCCGCCGATGAACGGGCCGGGGAGATCCTTCGGCTGCGCCGCGAGATCGGCCGGATGCAGCGTCGTCGCAGCGACGACGCCGTGCTGCCGGTGGATGCCGCACTGCAGTCACTGCTGCCCGAGGGCGGCCTGCAGACCGGCACGGTGTACTCGGTCTCTCCCTCGCCCGCCCTGCTCTTCGCGCTGATGAGCGCGCACTCGCGCCGCGGCGGCTGGTGCGCGGCGGTGGGCATGCCGACCCTCGGCCTCGAGGCGGCGGCCGCGAGCGGCATCGACCTGTCCCGGCTGATCCTCGTGCCCGCGCCCGGCGAGCGCTGGCTGGCCGTGATCTCGGCGCTGGCCGAGGTGGTGCCGCTCATCGCGGTGCACCCCGGCACGCGGGTGCGCGATGCGGATGCCGCGCGGCTGGCCGCCCGACTGCGCGATCGGGGCAGCACGGTGCTGGCCACCACCTCGGCGCAGGCGCCGGCCTGGCCGCAGGGCGAGGGGCTGATCAGCCTGCACGATCCGCACTGGGAGGGGCTCGGCGAGGGCTGGGGGCTGCTGTCGGAGCGCACCGTGACGGTCACCGCGCAAACCCGCGCCACTCCTCGCCCGCAGAGCCTGCGGGTGCGCCTGCCCGGCAGCCTGGGCACCGTCGAGCCGGTGGCCACCTCGCCCGCGCTCCCGACCCACCCGAGCTGGGCGGCGGCGTCATGACCGGGCCGCAGACCACCCGCATGCATGTGCTGTGGTTTCCCGATTGGCCGCTGCGGGCGGTGCTGGGGGCGGCGCCGCCGCATCCGCCCACCGCCCTCGTGCACGCGAACACGGTGGTGGCGTGCACGGCATCCGCCCGCGCGCACGGCGTGCGCGTCGGGCAGCGGCGACGGCTCGCCCAGGGGCGCCTGCCCGCCCTGCGGATGCTGCCGCACGATCCCGCGCGAGACGAGCGCGCCTTCCTGCCGGTGCTGCGGCTGATCGAGCAGCACGCCCCCGGGGTGCTGCTGCTGCGCCCTGGGCTCGCCGCGCTGCGCTCGCGGGGCATCTCGCGCTATCACGGCGGCGAGGCCGAGGCGGCCGAGGCGCTGCTGCGGATGCTGACCGAGGAGGGCTTCCCCGAGGTGCGCATCGGCGTGGCAGACGGGGCGTTCACCGCCGAGTTGGCGGCGCGCGCCGCGGCATCCGATCCGCACCGAGCGTGCACGGTCGTGCCGCCGGGCGAATCGCAGCGCTTCCTGGCGCCGCTGCCGGTGCAGGTGCAGGGCGATGCCGAGCTGAGCGCACTGCTGACCAGGCTGGGGGTGAGCACGCTGGGCGGCTTCGCCGCGCTGGATGCGACGGCGGTGCGCGACCGCTTCGGCGAGCGGGGCGCCCGCCTGCACGCCCTGGCCCGCGGGGCGGATTCCCGGCCGCTCGCGCCGCGCCCGCCCGATCCCGAGCTGGTGCGCGATGTCGAGTTCGACGCGCCGCTGGGGCAGACCGATCAGATCGCCTTCGCGGTGCGGCAGACGGCGGATGCCGTGATGCTGGCGCTGGCCGACGCCTCGCTGGTGTGCACCGAGGTGCGCATCGACCTCACCGACGACGACGGGGGCGTGTCGTCGCGCAGCTGGCTGCATCCCACCTGCTTCGAGGCCGGCGATCTCGTCGACCGGGTGCGCTGGCAGCTCGAGTCGCTCGTCGAGGCGCTGCCTGCAGGTGACGAGGATGCCGCGCATGCCTTCCGCGGCATCATCGCCGTGCGGATCGCCCCGGTGGCCGTCGACGACGCCGCGCACCACCAGCCTGGTCTGTTCGGCTCGGGCACCGACGAGCGCTTGCACCATGCCGTCTCGCGCGTGCAGACCCTGCTGGGTCATCGCGGGGTGGTCACGGCCGCGGTGTCGGGAGGGCGGATGCTGACCGATCGGCAGGTGCTCACCCCGTGGGGCGAGCGCGCGGTGGTGGAGCGCGATCCCGCGCGGCCGTGGCCGGGTCGTCTGCCGGGGCCGCTGCCGACGGAGGTGTTCGATCCGCCGCGGCCGATCCGGGTGACGGGGGCGGCCGGAAGCGAAGTGCGGGTCGACGATCGCGGCGAGCTGACCGCCCCTCCGACGCTGATCGACGACGACGCGGTGATCGGCTGGGCGGGGCCGTGGCCGGTGAACGAGCACCGGTGGGATCCCGATCGCGCGGTGGCGGGGCATCGCCTGCAGCTGGTCGACAGCCGGCATCGCGCCTGGCTGGTGTTCCGCACCGGCGAGCAGTGGTGGGCCGAGGGGCGGTACCGCTGATGGGCTGGCACAACCCGCATCAGACCTGGTCGGAGCTGGAGCGCACGCTCAGCGGGCCGACCGAGTCGGCGTCGGGCGAGCCTGTGTCGGGCGAGCCGCCGACCACGCGGGCGGATCCGGGCCCGCTCAGCCGGCATCGGGCGCCGATCGCCCCGCCGCCCGTCGTCCGTCCCACGGATGCCGTGCCCTACGCCGAGCTGCATGCGCACAGCTCATTCTCGTTCCTCGACGGCGCGTCCTCTCCCGAGGAGCTGCTGGCCGAAGCCGAGGCGCTGGGGCTGACCGCTCTGGCGATCACCGATCACGACGGCTTCTACGGCGCGGCGCGCTTCGCCGAGGCGGCCGAGCTCACCGGCGTGCAGACCGTCTTCGGCGCGGAGCTCTCCCTGGGGGTATCCGAGGGAGAGCTCGTGAAGGGCCCGACCCCCGAGCGCCGCGGCACTCCCGACCCGCTGGGCGAGCACCTGCTCGTGCTGGCACGGGGCGTGGAGGGCTACCACCGCCTCTCCGGCGCGATCACCCGCGCGCAGCTGCGCGGCGGCGAGAAAGGCCGCCCGCTGTACGATCTCGACGATCTCGTCGCCAGCGCCGACGGGCACTGGACGATCCTGACCGGATGCCGCAAGGGCGGAGTGCGCCGCGGGCTCGCGGAGGGCGACGCCGAGACGCCGCTGCGCCGCCTGGTCGACCTGTTCGGGCGGGATCAGGTGGCGGTCGAGCTGATCGACCACGGCGATCCGCTCGACACCCGCCGCAACGACACTCTGGCCGGTCTCGCCGCAGAGCTGGGCCTTCCGGCCCTGGCCACGAACAACGTGCACTACGCCGCCCCGGATCGCGCCGGGCTCGCCGAGGCGGTCGCGGCGGTGCGCGCCACCCGCAGCATGGACGAGCTCGACGGCTGGCTGCCCGCGCACGGCAGTGCGCATCTGCGCAGCGGCGCGGAGATGACCCGGCGGTTCCGGCGCTATCCCGGTGCGATCGAGAACGGGCTGCGCGTCGCGGCCGAGTGCGCCTTCCCGCTGCGCCGGGCCAAGCCCGCCCTCCCGAAGCAGGAGTTCCCCGACGGGCGCACCCCCATGCAGCACCTGCGCACCCTGGTGTGGGATGCCGTGCCGCGGCGGTATCCGCGGCTCGACGCCGACGGGCGCTCCCGCATCGAGCGCGAGCTGAACGTCATCGAGGAGAAGGACTTCCCGGGGTACTTCCTCATCGTGCACGGCATCGTCGAGGAGGCGCGCCGCCGCGGCATCCTCTGCCAGGGCCGCGGCTCGGCGGCGGCGAGCGCGGTCTGCTATCTGCTGGGCATCACCGCGGTCGATCCGATCCTGTACGGGCTGCCGTTCGAGCGCTTCCTCGCGACGACCCGCACGGAGGAGCCCGACATCGACGTCGACTTCGACTCCAGCCGTCGCGAGGAGATCATCCAGTGGGTGTACCGCGAGTACGGTCGCGAGCGCGCCGCGCAGGTGGCGAACGTGATCCAGTACCGCCCGAAGAACGCCGTGCGCGACATGGCGAGGGCGCTCGGACACTCCCCCGGGCAGCAGGACGCCTGGTCGAAGCAGGTCGACGGCTGGAGCGCCGGCATCGAGGCGCCGGAGGGCAACGACATCCCCGCCGACGTGCTCGCCTACGCGGGTGAGCTGCTGAAGGCGCCCCGGCATCTCGGCATCCACTCCGGCGGCATGGTGCTCACCGCCCGCCCCGTCGGCGAGGTGGTGCCGGTGGAGCATGCCCGCATGGCCGACCGCACGGTGATCCAGTGGGACAAAGACGACGCGGCCTGGATGGGACTGGTGAAGTTCGATCTGCTCGGCCTCGGGATGCTGGCCGCGCTGCGGCACTGCTTCGATCTCATCGAGCAGTCCACCGGTGAGAGCTGGACGCTGCAGTCGCTGCCGAAGGAGGAGCCGGCGGTGTACGACATGCTCTGCCGGGCGGACTCGATCGGGGTGTTCCAGGTGGAGTCGCGGGCGCAGATGGGGCTGCTGCCGCGCCTGCAGCCGCGGTCGTTCTACGAGCTGGCGATCCAGATCGCGATGATCCGCCCCGGGCCCATCCAGGGCGGCGCGGTGCATCCGTTCGTGCGGCGCAAGCTCGGGCAGGAGAAGGTGACCTACGCGCATCCCGCCCTTAAGCCGGTGCTGGAGCGCACCCTCGGCATCCCGGTGTTCCAGGAGCAGCTGATCCAGATGGCGACGGTGCTGGGCGACTGCACGGCCGACGAGGCCGATCTGCTGCGCCGGGCGATGGGCTCCAAGCGCGGGCTGGAGAAGATCGAGAAGATCCGGGAGTCGCTGTACGCCGGCATGGCCGAGAAGGGGCTCAGCCCCGAGGCATCCGACCGCATCTACGCGCAGATCCAGGCGTTCTCGAACTTCGGCTTCGCCGAGTCGCACTCGCTGTCGTTCGCGCTGCTCGTGTACGCCAGCTCGTGGGTGAAGCTGCACTACCCGGCGGCGTTCCTGGCGGGCCTGCTGCGCTCGCAGCCGATGGGGTTCTACTCGGCGTCGTCGCTGACCGCCGACGCCCGCCATCACGGGGTGCGGGTGCTGCGCCCCGACCTGCACGCCTCCGGTGCGCTCGACGGGCTCGAACGCCTCAGCGACGATATGCCGGAAGGCGACGTGCCGGACGACCCCACCGGGCTCGACTCGTGCCTCGCGACCCCGCAGCCGCCGATCGGCGTCTTCGACAGGCACGCCCCCGACGAGTCGGCCGCGCACCGCCGCGACGGCCGGTTCGCGGTGCGGCTCGGACTGAGCGGCATCCGCGGCATCGGCGACGCCCTCGCCGAGCGCATCGTCGCCTCCCGCACCGAACACGGCCCGTTCCGCGACCTGCACGACCTCGTGCGCCGCACGGATGCCACCGCCGCGCAGCTGGAGTCGATGGCGACCGCAGGAGCGTTCGAGTGCCTGGGACTGAGCAGGCGCGAGGGCATCTGGCTGGCCGGGGCCGCCGCCGAGGATCGCGCCCGATACCTGCCCGGCACGGTCGTCGCCGTGCAGCCGCCGTTGTTCGCGGATCAGAACGGCTACGAGCGGCTCTCCGCCGATCTGTGGGCGACCGGGGTGTCGACCGACGATCATCCGATGGCGCACTTCCGCGCCTCGCTGGACGAGCGGGGCGTGCTCCCCTCCGCCGGGCTGCGCGCGCACGAGGCGGGGCGGCGCATCGAGGTCGCCGGCATCGTGACGCATCGCCAGCGCCCGGCGACCGCGTCGGGGGTGACGTTCCTCAATCTCGAGGACGAACATGGTCTGGTGAACGTGATCTGCTCGACGGGGGTGTGGAACCGCTACCGCCGCATCGCCCGCGACTCCCCCGCGCTCATCGTGCGCGGCATCCTGGAGCGCTCACCCGAGGGCGTCGCGAACGTGCTCGCCGATGCCTTCGAAGACCTGCGCACCGGGCTCGCGCACCGCTCACGGGACTTCCGGTGAACTCACCAGAACCGCACTCACCAGAACCGCTGAGGCTCCTCGGCGGGCGGGCGGTCGGCCCCGCCCCAGCGGTCGGACTCGGCCTTCGCGGCCGCGGCGGCGGCATCCGCCTCGGCGAGCGCCTGCTCAGCGTCTCCGGCGCGGTCGGCTGTGATCACGACGAGGGTGGTCTGCGGCCCGCGGGCCGTGTCGGTGACGGTGCACTCGCGCACCTGCGCGCGCCACACGTCGACGCGCTCGCGGGGCAGCTCACGCAGTCGGTAGCGGATGCCGCGGTCGAGGTCGTGCACGGCCGTGACGGCACCGGCATCCGTCTCGCCCTGGCGCACCTGCGTGATCTCGATGCGGTTGCCGCGCGGCACAGGAGCGGATGCCGCGATCACCAGCGTTCTCTCCATGCCCTCACTCTAAGCGCGCGCTGGACAATCGGCATGGGGCGAGCGGCACCGGTGCGATCAGCGCCGGCGCGGAATATTCCTTCCCAAGCTAGTAACGTGAGAATGTAGCTTCTGAAGGGATCGATGTGACGACCAGAGCAGACCTCCGCACCGCCGCCCCGCGACGCCGGCCCGTCGTCCGCGGGCTGCTCTCGGCCGCGGTCATCCTCCTCTGGCTGGTCGGCGCCTCACTCGGCGGTCCGCTGTTCGGCAAGGTCGACGAGGTCTCGTCGAACGACCGCACGGCGTACCTTCCCGAGTCGGCCGCGGCGACCGAGGTGCAGAACGCGCTCTCCGACTTCCTCGGGGCGGATGCGATCCCCGCGGTGGTGGTGTTCTCGACGGATGCCGGCATCGACGACGCCCTGAGGGACGATCTGACCGCCGCACTGGACGACGCCGCCTCCGCGGAGGGTGTGCAGGGCGACGTCTCCCCCGTGCTCGTGTCGGACGACGGCCTGGCAGCGCAGGCGTTCGTGCCGATCGACGCGGATGCCGAGGTCGGCGAGATCACCGCGTCGCTCTCGGCCGATCTGCGTGCGGCGGTGCCGGACGGGGTCGCGGTGCACATCACCGGACCCGCCGGGTTCACTGCCGATCTCATCGCCGGGTTCTCCGGCATCGACGGCATCCTGCTGCTCGTCGCGCTGCTCGCCGTGCTCGTGATCCTCGTGATCGTGTACCGCTCGCTGCTGCTGCCTGTCGTTGTGCTCAGCACCAGCCTGTTCGCGCTGTGCGTGGCGCTGCTCGTGGTGTGGTGGGCGGCGAAGCTCGGCATCCTGCTGCTCAGCGGGCAGACCCAGGGCATCCTGTTCATCCTCGTGATCGGCGCGGCGACCGACTATTCGCTGCTGCTCGTCGCCCGTTTCCGTGAGGAGCTGCGCGGCACCGAAGATCGCTGGCAGGCGATGCGTGCGGCGTGGAAGGGCGCGGTCGAGCCGATCCTCGCCTCGGGCGGCACCGTGATCGCGGGGCTGCTCTGCCTGCTGCTGAGCGACCTCAAGTCGAACAGCACGCTCGGCCCTGTGGCGGCGATCGGCATCGTGTTCGCCATGCTCGCCGCGCTCACCCTGCTGCCGGCGCTGCTCGGCGTGTTCGGCCGTGCGGCGTTCTGGCCACGTCGACCGCGGTTCGAGCCCGGCCATGCGGCCGATGAGAGCCCGCTCGACGGCACTGGTCTGTGGCAGCGGCTTGCGCGCGGCATCCGTCATCGGCCCCGCGTGATCTGGATCACGACCGCGATCGTGCTCGCCGTCGCCGCGGTCGGGGTGCTGCAGCTGGATGCGAAGGGCGTGCCGCAGTCCGATCTCGTGCTCGGCGCCTCCGAGGCACGCGACGGGCAGCAGGTGCTCGGCGAGCACTTCCCGGGCGGCTCGGGCAGCCCGGTGTACGTGCTCGTCGACGAGGGGCGGATGCAGGACGCCGCCGACGTGCTGCTCGCCGACGACGGCGTCGACACGGTGTCGGTCACGGCATCCGATTCGCCCTCCGGTTCGGCGCCGATCACGGCGGATGGCATCGGCGCGTTCGGCCCTCCCGGCTCTCCCGCGCCCGACCCGACCGTCGTCGACGGACGGGTGCTGCTGCAGGGAACGCTGACGGATGCCGCCGATTCCGTCGCCGCCGAGAGCACCGTGCTCGCGCTGCGCGACGAGCTGCAGGGCACCGGCGCGCTGGTCGGCGGCGTGACAGCGACCGCGGTCGACACGAACACGGCATCCATCCACGATCGCAACCTGATCATCCCGGTGATCCTCGTCGTGATCCTGCTGATCCTCATGCTGCTGCTGCGCGCGATCCTCGCGCCGGTGCTGCTGATCCTCACCACGGTGCTGTCGTTCGGCTCGGCGATGGGCGTCGCAGCGCTGCTGTTCAACGGCGTCTTCGACTTCCCGGGCGCCGACCCGGCGGTGCCGCTGTTCGGCTTCGTGTTCCTCGTCGCACTAGGGATCGACTACAACATCTTCCTCATGACGCGCGTGCGCGAGGAGTCGCAGAAGCACGGCACGCGCGAGGGGGTGCTGCGGGGCCTCGCCGTGACCGGCGGGGTGATCACCTCGGCGGGGCTCGTGCTCGCGGCGACGTTCGCGGCGCTGTCGGTGATCCCGATCCTGTTCCTCGTGCAGATCGCCTTCATCGTCGCGTTCGGGGTGCTGCTCGACACGTTCGTGGTGCGCTCGCTGCTCGTGCCCGCGCTGACCTACGACATCGGACGCGCGATCTGGTGGCCGTCGAAGCTCGCCCGCCGGATCGAAGGCGGGCGCACGCGGTGAGGGTGTGGTCGCTGCATCCCGTGCACCTCGATCGCGCCGGGCTCGTGGCGTGCTGGCGGGAGACGCTGCTCGCGCAGGCGGTGCTCGCGGGGCGCACGAAGGGGTACACCCGGCATCCGCAGCTCGAGCGGTTCCAGGCCGAGCCCGACCCGCTCGCCGCCGTCGGCGCGTATCTCACCGGTCTCGCCGCCGAGGCCGACGCCCGCGGCTACCGCTTCGATCGCACCCGCATCCTCTCTCCCGTTGAGCCCGACGGGCGGTTACCGGTCACGGTGGGGCAGCTCGAGCTGGAGTGGCGGCATCTCGCCGTGAAACTGGCTGCGCGCAGCCCGGCGGATGCGGAGCGCTGGCGCCGGGCGGCGCCGACTCCGCATCCGCTCTTCCACGTCGTGCCCGGCGGGGTCGCGTCGTGGGAGCGCGCTGCCTGAGGTTCAGTCCGCGTCGGGGTCTCCCATGTGGCCGGGCAGCGTGCTCGAACGCACCCGTTCGACGAACGCGGCGTACTCCTCCATGTAGTGCCGCAGGAACTTCTCGGTACCCTCGTCGCGCACCTCGCCGTCGGCGCCGTAGACCGCCGGGTCAAAGCGGATGTACGCCTCGGGTGCGTTCAGCTGCGGCGCGTTGAGGAAGCTCAGCACGCTGCGCATCGACGACTGCATGACGGCTGTGCCGATCGCGCCAGTCGAAGCACCGATGATGCCGGTGGGCTTGCGGGCGAAGGAGTTGTGCCCCCAGGGGCGAGAACCCCAGTCGATCGCGTTCTTCAGCGGCGCGGGGATCGAGCGGTTGTATTCGGGCGAGACGAACAGCAGCCCGTCGGACTCCTCGATCGCCTGCTTGAACGCCGGCACCGCGGGCACCGGGTTCATCTCGTCGTCGCGGTTGAACAGCGGCAGGTCGCGGATGGAGATCTCAGTGAGCTCGAGGTCGTCGGGAGCGAGGCGCACGAGCGCCGCGGCGAGGATGCGGTTGATCGAATCCTTCGACAGGCTGCCGATGATGTAGCCGATGCGGTGCGTCATGACGTGCTCCTTCTCTGTGGGAGTGTTCAGCACCGGTATACCCGTTTCCCGCGGTGAGCGCGAGGGGTGCCGCTCTACGATGGCGATGTGGACGACACCGGCCGGATCGGCACGCTCGGCATCCTGGGTGCCGGGCGGCTCGGCCTGGTGCTGGCGCGGCTGGCGGCATCCGCCGGGTACCGCGTGCGCGTGGCGGCATCCGGTCCGCCCGCGGCGATCGCCCGCCGCGTCGAGGCGGTCGGGGCGACCGCGGGCACGGTCGCCGAGGTGATCGGCGACGCGGATGCCGTGGTGCTCGCGCTGCCGTTGCGCAGCTATCGGATGCTGCCTGCCGAGCTGCTGCGCGGCCGTCTCGTGATCGACGCGATGAACTACTGGTGGGCCGATGGCGTGCGGCCCGATCTCAGCGATCCGGCGACCTCGACGAGCGAGACAGTGCAGGGGTTCCTGCCGGGCGCGCGGGTCGTGAAGGCGCTGGGGCACATGGGGTATCAGGACCTCGAGGACGAGGCGCGGTTGTCCGCGGCACCGGACGCTGCCGGACGGAAGGCGATCGCGATCGCCGGGGATGACGCGGAGGATCTCGCAGTCGTGGCGCGGCTGGTCGACGATCTCGGCTTCGATCCGGTAGTTGCGGGTCCGCTCGCCGCCGGGGTGATGCTCGAGCCGGGCGGTGAGGTGTTCGGCGCGGATGTGGATGCCGCCGAGCTGCGGGCGATGCTGGCGCGGTTCCCGCAGTCGCAGCGCGGCATCGTCGTCGCGCGGGCTCGCGGTGGTCGGCTGGGGTTCTAGACGGTTCGTGCGCTTCGCAGCTCACTCAGCCGACGGTGAGGTGTGCGCGCTGTTCGATCAGCGGGCAGGTGAAGACGTCACGTTCTCCGAGTCCGACGCGGTTGATGTATCGGATCACGATCGCGTAGGAGGCGAACAGTCCGGTCTGGGTGTACGGCACATCATGCGCGCTGCAGTACTCCGCGATGATCGGCGCCGCACGGCGCAGGTGGGGGCGGGGCATCGATGGGAACAGATGGTGCTCGATCTGATAATTCAGCCCACCCATCGAGACATCCAGGAGCCGGGTGCCTCGGATGTTCCTGCTCATCATCACCTGCCGCCGCAAGAAGTCCAGCTTCATCTCACGCGGCACGACGGGCATTCCTTTGTGATTGGGGGCGAAGGCCGCTCCCATGTAGAACCCGAACAGCCCCAACTGCACCGCCAGGAAGACGAACGCGATTCCGGGCGACAGCACGACGAACACCAGAACCAGGTAGCCGACCATCCGCAGAGCGAGGAACGTGATCTCCACCCAACGCCGCTCCAGACGCCCGCGGGCGAAGACCCGCCGCACGCTCGAAGCATGCAGGGAGATCCCTTCGAAGAAGAGGATCGGGAAGAACAGCAGCCCCTGATGCGCGCGCAACCATGTGACCAACTGATTGTGCGGCCGGGCCGCTGTCTCCGCGGTGACGGCGATGACGGGAAGCTCGATGTCGGGATCGGAGCCGAGCTTGTTGGGATTCGCGTGATGTCGCGTGTGCTTGTGCTGCCACCATCCGTAGCTCATGCCCACCAGCAGGTCGCCGAGCACCAGGCTGATCCAATCGTTCCAGCGACCCGAGACGAAGATCTGCCGATGCGCGGCATCGTGACCGAGAAACGCGATCTGGGTGAAGACGATGGCGAGGACCGCGGCGGTGAACAGCTGCCACCACGTGTCTCCGATCCAGACGAAGGCACCGAGGCAGATGGCGAGGACGAGCGGAGCGCCGACGAGTTTCGACCAGTAGTAGCCGTAGCGCCGCCGCAGCAGCCCGCGGCTGCGGATCTGCTGGGCGAGTTCGGTGAACGTGCTCGATCCGTGCGTTCCGCTTTCGCGGGGCCCCGTGCGGATCGTCGGACGGATGCCGTCCATGATGGCTTCTCTCCGGCGTCGCCCTACGTGCGGACGGCGCCTCCTTCTTCGAACCAATCGGCGATGCGCGCGTCGTCATCGAACGGAGCCTCGACCGGGCGAGGGGTGAAGGTGATGGATTCGGCGAGGGCGGCGACGGACTCCGCGCGCTGCTGTTCGCGATCCGAGGCGTCCTGGTACCGGTGGGCTGCGATCACCCGTTCGGCTTGAAGGCCAGAACTGATCTCAGCGAGCAACGTGGCGAGCGCCGCGCCGAGTCCGTCACGGAGTTCTTCCAGGTTCGTGTTCGCGATCTCCAGTCGCCGATCTGCGACGTGCAGCTCGACGGTGGGGAATCCGTTCGCTGAAAGGAACGCACGCGTCTCGTTCCCCTGGATCGCGGCGACCTCGTCACGATCAGCTTTGCGCGTGAACACCGCCTCCACGGTGTAGCGGTCCGGCGCCTCGTCGGTCAGGAGCGTCGCGGGAAGCGAGCCGACGAGGACTGATCCGAGTCCCAGCAGTCCAGGGTCTGCCCCTGCGATCTTCACTTGTGTGTTCATGAACCGACGGTACGCCTCGAACATGTGTGCGCTCACAGGCAACATCGCCCGGTGTGAGATGTCGAAGAGCCCTCACCGGATCGCGCGTGTCCCCATCGACCGTCATCACGGTGAGAGCTCTCACCCCACAATGGGCCACCAGATCCTCGCGAGGATCGGTGGCTCATTCGCCACACTACGCCGGTCTCTGCTTCTCCGACAGTCGTTCTCTCAACCGCGCTCGTCCGGGCGCTGGGATGCGATGTGTTTCGGTTTCGCGGCACGAACCTGGTCCTCGAGATTCGCGCGTGCCGCGGTCTCCGGAGTCGCCGAGTACGGATGCCAGTGCAACCCCACGGCACGATCCCAGCTGGTGTCTCCCTCGCCCGGGGCGCGCGGACGGAGCTCGGCGCCGTCGTCGCTCGTATGTGTCGTCGCTTCGCCGTCGGCATCTTCTTTGGGAGATCTCTTACTGTTCATCTTGCTGACCGTACGCGCCCGACATGTACGCGCTCACAGATTCGAGACAGGCGGAGACCTACTTGCTGTGAATCTGTCCGGTTCTCACCGTTCGCCTTCGATGACGCGTACGGTGAGGACCATGTGGACAGTACTCGTGATCCTGCTTGTGGCCTGGGTGGTGCTGTCAGTCGTCGGATTCGTTTTCCAGGGTCTGCTGTGGCTGGCCATCATCGGAATCGTGCTCTTCGTCGGCACCCTCGTCTTCGGAGTACTCCGGCAACGGGCCAAGCGCATGCCTGCCTGAGCCGCGCCAGGCAGCCTCTGCCCGGGCGCAGATGTCGAGCGTTGCTGCACTGACGGTGATCCGTGCGCGCTTGACCAGCCCGAAACCATCTCCGTCCAGTTCGACCCCCCGCGGAGTCTCGAACCTGGCGTCGAACCTCCTGCCCTGCGCGTACACGAGCGCCTTCACGTCCGGCGCGAGGCCGAGCATCCTCCGTCCGAATCGGGATCGGCCCGCGAGGCCATGAAGAGTGAGACGGGTCCCGATTGCGGCCCACCCCAGTCGACCCTTCGGACGGAACATGACCACATCCAACAGTCCGTCGTCGAGCTTCGCATTCGGGATCAACAGCATGTTGCCTGTCAGAGTCCCGCAGTTGCCGACGATCACCGTGTGCGCACGCGCCGATCGCACAGGCCCCGCATCCACGCGATAATCCAGATGGAACAGGCGGTTCGCGATCACCGATCGCGCAATCGGCGCCACATACGCCAGCCATCCCATGTGCTTCTTCGCGATCGCGGTCGTGTTCTCAGCCATCTCCGCATCCAGCCCGATGCCGGCCATGACCAGAAACAGGTGCGTGCGCCGCTCTCCGGATTCGTTCTCGAGCTGGGCGACGCCGACGTCCACAGCTCTGGTCCCTCCCGAGAATGCCGTAGCGACCGCGCCATCGACGTCGTTCAGCGGAAGTCCGAGGTTTCGGGCCAGGAGATTCCCGGTTCCGGCCGGGAGCAGCGCTATCGGCACACCAGTGCCGTGCACGACCTCTGCGACCGTTCGCAAGGTGCCGTCTCCGCCCGCGACGATCACGACCGCGGGATCGCTGGCACGCGCGTCCTCGGCAGCACGAAGCCCAGAATCCTCGCTGCTCGTCTCGAACCAGCGAGACGGCGCCCAGTCGTGCAAGCGCTCCTGCTCGCCGACGGCACGGCGGACCTGGTCGAGAGGCACCTTGACCGGGTTGTAGACGACCGCCGCATGCTGTGTCCGCACGCCCCGAGCCTAGACGCGACACCGGCTGAACACGCCCGAAAACCCATCCACTCCTTTTGGCCTATAACCCCGAACCGCAGCTCGCCGACGCAGAAACGGCATCGGGCAGCGTCCCCACGGAGCCCTCCACGCGCGGCCCCACTTTGCGAACGCGAGTAGACGCTGCGTCCCCCCGGCGCCCTCCACGCGCCGCCAGACGCGAGGTCGACTCACGACCCAGCCCCAGCGGCGCGCGGAGCCTCTCGGCGCCGCGTGGGCCCCGCTGCAAGCACTCGGGAATGGCGAAAGGGACCAGCCTTCGGCCGGTCCCTTTCGCCATTCTGTCGGGCTGACAGGATTTGAACCTGCGACCCCTTGACCCCCAGTCAAGTGCGCTACCAAGCTGCGCCACAGCCCGTGGACGACCGCGCTTGCGCGCGGGCAACTCCCCTATCCTAGCCGACCGAAACGGGCACCGCGAACCGGCTCGACCGGGCGTGGCGCGGCACGAGCATTGCCGATGTCCGATGCGGCGCGTAGCGTGCCCTGCATGGCCACGATCACCACGGAACGCGCGACCATCAGCCGGTGGGATGACGTGCAGCACTCCCTCACCGGGGGCGGCGACGGCCGCAGCTGCCAGTGCATCTGGCCGGTCGTGAGCAACAAGGAGTGGGAGGCGACGAACGTCGAGCAGCGCCGCGACATGCTGCGCGACGAGATCGCCGCCGGCCCTCCCCCTGGCCTCATCGCCTACGTCGACGGCGAAGCCGCCGGGTGGATCCGCATTGGCCCGCGCACGAATCAGCAGCGCATCCTGCGCACCCGCGCGATCGTCGGCGCCACCGAACAGCCGCTCGACGACGACAGCGTCTGGTCGGTCACCTGCTTCGTCGTGCGCCGCGAGCATCGCGGCACGGGCCTCAACACCCAGCTGCTCGAGGCCGGCATCGACTACGCCCGCGAATCCGGCGCCCGCCTGATCGAGGCGTACCCCGTCGACACCTCAGAGGGCACGCACCGCTCGAACGACCTGTTCCACGGAACCCTGTCGACGTTCCTCGCGCAGGGCTTCCGCCAGACCGGCACCCTCACGGGTCACCGCGTGCTCGTCACGCTCACCCTCTGACCGAAGGCTGAATACGATGAGGGGATGCCGCGCAGCATCCGCCCTCTCGACATCGCCGTCTGGGTTCCGTACGTCGCCCTCGCGGCGATCCATGTCGTCACGCTCGCCGTAAGCAGCCCGATCGCGGCGCCGACGAAGCTCACGCTGATGCCGCTGCTCGCACTTCCAGTGATCGCCGCGCTGCCGCGACTGCGGCCGCGCGCAGCATCCGTCCTTCTCCTCGCCGCCCTCCTCTTCTCGTGGCTCGGCGACGGCGCCGGCACCTTCCTCCCGGCCGCGCCCGAGCTGCCGCTCATGCTGTTGTTCTTCGGCATCGCGCACATCGCCTACATCGCGCTGTTCCTGCGTCATGCCCGCATCCGCCGCCTGCCGTGGTGGACGCTCGTCTACGCCGCCTGGTGGGTCGGAATGCTCGCTTTCCTCGGCCCGCAGACCGGCGCCCTCTTCCCCGCCGTCGCCGCCTACGGACTCGTGCTCGCCGGCACCGCGGCGACCTCCGCACGGTGCCACCCGATCGTCGCGACCGGCGGCGCGTTCTTCCTCGCGAGCGACACGATCCTCGCGTTCCGGCTCTTCCTGCCCGACGCGATGCCCGACTGGACCAGCCCCGCCGTGATGCTCACCTACACGCTCGGGCAGGGACTCATCGTCTTCGGCATCCTGCGCACCCTGACCACCGCCGAGGAGCCCACACGATGACCGAGTCGATCAAGCCGGTGCGCGTCGACAGCTGGCTGTGGACGATCCGCATCTACAAGACCCGCTCGGCCGCGACGACTGCATGCCGTGCCGGGCATGTACGCGTGAACGGCGACCGCACCAAGGCCGCGCAGACCGTGAAGCCGGGCGATGAGGTGCGGGTGCGCATCGCTGGGTTCGACCGCATCCTCGTGGTGCGCCAGACCCTCTCGAAGCGCGTCGGCGCACCGGTCGCGGTGACGGCGTACGACGATCGCACTCCCCCGCGCGAGCCCGTCGCGATGGTCGCAGTGCGCGACCGCGGTGCCGGTCGCCCGACCAAGCGCGAGCGGCGCGAGATCGATCGTCTGCGCGGTCGGGACTGACGTTCAGCGCGTCAGCGAGACCGCGATCACGAGTCCGCCGACGGCGGCGCTCAGCATCACGAACACGGTGACCGCGAACAGCAGCCGTCCCCCTGGCGAGTGCTCGCGCCGCCCCTCCAGCAGGGCGCGGTTCCAGCGCCGGTACCGACCCCGGGCGTTCACGACGAGCCACGCCGCGAACGCAAGCCCGAGGATGCCGGGCACGAGGGATGCCGCAAGCTCCGCACCGCCGTGGGCGAGCGGCGGGAACATCCGCAGCGCGAGCAGCGAGCCCACGCCTATCGCGAGACCGGTGCGACGCCACGCGAGCTCGGTGCGCTCAGGCTGCAGCCCCGGGTCGTACAGCCCGCCGCCGCTCATCGCAGCAGCACGCCGAGCACGATCAGCACGCCCACGCCGACGATGACAGCGGCGAGGGCGATGCCGCTGCGCGATCCGGGCAGCGGCGCGCTCAACCGCAGCGCACGCTCGGTGCGCGCCCATTCGAACCACGCGATCACCGGCAGAAACAGCCCCGCCACGATGAGCACGATCGAGGCGATCAGCCGCAGCGTCGGCTGCAGGTCGAGGCCGAGGGCCTCGAGCGCGACGCCACCGGCGATCAGCGCGAGCGCCGTGCGGTTCCACGCCAGGAAGGTGCGCTCGTTCGCGAGCGAGAAGCGCGCGTCCGGCTCCGCGCCGACCCGATAGACGGATGCCGGGAATCGTCCCTGCGTCATGAGACCTCTCCTGCCGTGCGGAATCCGGCGTTGCCCATCGACGAGTCCGGCGTGTTCTGCGAGCGGGCCGAGTTGCGGTACCGGTTGCAGTACGAGATGTGGCACAGGTAGCTGCCGCCGCGCAGCACGCGCGCGCCGCCACGCTCCGGGCCCTGGGGGTTCTCGCCGGGAGACTGGGCGTAGAAGCGCGGGTCGAACCAGTCGGAGCACCACTCCCACACGTTGCCGACGGTCTGCCACAGCCCGTAGCCGTTCGGCTGGAACGACCGCACCGGTGCGGTTGTCAGAAAGCCGTCGTCGAGCGTGTTGCGGGTGGGGAACTCGCCCTGCCAGATGTTGGCGCGCCACCCGCCGGCATCCACCTCGTCGTCCCCCCAGGGATACTTCTTCTCCTCGAGCCCACCTCGCGAGGCGTACTCCCACTCGGCCTCGGTGGGCAGACGGCGCCCGGCCCACTCGCAGTAGGCGAGCGCATCGTTCCAGCTGATGTGCACGGCCGGGTGATCGCCCAGGCCGTCGATCGACGAGTCGCGTCCGCCGGGATGCGCCCAGTCGGCCCCGCGCACCCCGAACCACCACGGGGTGCCGGATGCGGAGCCCATGACGTCCTCCTCGGGCGCCTGCACGGCGAGGTGGAACACGGCCGAGAATCCGAAGGTCTCGGCTTCGGTGCGGTAGCCGGTATCGGCGACGAACCGCGCGAAGTCGTCGTTGGTCACGGAGGTCGCGTCGATCGAGAAGGCGTCGAGCCTGATCGGATGCTGCGGCAGCTCGCCGTCCATCGGATTCCGGTCGCCCGAGGAGTCACCCATGACGAAGGTTCCGGCGGGAACAGCGATCTGCTCGATGCGGTGGCGACCGGCTCCGGCCGCAGACGCGGGCGTTGCGGGGCGCGTGGATCCGATGGTGAGGAACTGGCTCCGCTCCGGTGCACCGCACGTGCACCCGGGTCCGCATCCTCCGACGTCGCCGCTCTGTGACATGCTCTCAGCCTATTGCGCTGAGCGATGGTCGCCGCCCGCGTGACCTGCGGATGCATCATCTAGAGAAAGTTGTTCACAAGTCTTCCTTTTTTCGTAACTTTGTTCTAATCTGGATGCATGGCCATCGACGTTCCCGATCGCATCGAACAGCGCGAAGCGCTGCAGGATGCCTGGGTGGACGTGCAGCGCAGGATCGCCGCGCTGCAGGCCGAGGCCTGCGATCTGCTCGCGCAGCGGTGGGCATTGATGGAGGCCGAGATCGCGGATGCTCCGCTGCACCGCGACGCGATCCTGCGCTCGACGGTCTGCGAGTACGCCGCCGCCGGCCGCATCTCGAAGGGGTCGATGGACTACGCCTTCGAGGACGCGCGGGTGGTGCATGATGACCTCCCCGCGGTGCGAGAGGTCTACGCGGCGGGCGGCATCACGGCCGCGCATGTGCGCGAGATCGTGCGCGAAGCGGACGTCGTCCGCGAGGCGGTGCGCAACGGCTCCGTGGATGCGGGCACGCTGGCACTGTATGAGGCAGCGGTGCTCGAGGTCGCCGAGCACGACACCCCGGCGCGCACGAAGGCCCACGCCCGGCAGGTCGCGGCCGCCCTCGCCGGGGTGACGGTGGTGGAACGGCACGAGCGGGCCGTCGAAGATCGCTCGATCACCGCCCGCTCAGTGGGCGACGGACTCGCACTGTTGCAGGCGGTGCTGCCCGAGCACCTCGTGTTCGCCATCGTCGACCGACTCACGCAGATGGCCCGCCGGCTGCGTGCCGCAGACCGGACGCCTGTGCTCCCGCCGCTGGAGCCCGCGCCGGAGGATCAGGTCGACGAGCACTTCGACCGCGAGGCGGGCGAGGGTCTGTCCTTCGATGAGCAGTCCCGGTGGGATGCGATCGAGCGCATCCTGGCGACCGACCCGCTGTTCCACGACGACAGCCCCGCGATCGTGCACGTCGACGCCGACACGCGCACGATGGACCAGCTCCGCGCCGACCTGTTCATCGACCTGCTGCTGGCCACCGACCCGACCGAGGCGCACGGCACGGCGCTGGAAGGCATCACCGCGACCGTGCAGGTCACCGTCGCTGCCACCACGCTCGCCGGAGCCGATGACCGCCCCGCAGAGCTCGACGGCATCGGACCGCTGCATCCCGACGTCGCCCGCAGCATCGCGGGCCGCAACACCGGCTGGACCCGTCTGTTCCTCGACCCGCAGGGCATGGTCACCGAGACCGACACGTACACGCCGACGGAGGGCATGCGCCGCTTCCTGCGTGCGCGGGATCAGCAGTGCCGCTTTCCCGGATGCCGCCGCCCCGTGTTCCGCTGCGAACTCGACCACAACCACGATCACGCCAAGGGCGGTCGCACCTCGGTCTACAACCTCAGCCACTTCTGCCTGACGCATCACCTGCTCAAGCACCCCGACATACCCGATGAGCATCGGTGGACCGCTCGACAGCTGCCTGACTGGACGGTCGAATGGACCAGTCCCACCGGCCGCACCTACACCGATCCACCGCGGCGGCGCGTGATGTTCGTGCCGTCCGACTCGGTGCTGGGTGTTCCACCCGCGGCGGCGGATCCACCGGCGTGGGGTCCGCCTGGTCATCGCAGATCAGACCTCGCCGGAGTCCCGTTCTGACCGACGCCATCGCGCGTCTGGGTCGATGAGTTTGCCCACCCCTGGGGGCGCTGAGTTCGTCGCAGCGCCAGCATGCCCGGTCACGTATATGGACCGCTGAGCCCGTCGAAGCGCCAGCCGGGTCAGTCGAGCTGCGCGAGCAGCCAGCCGGCCGACTCCGTGCGGGCTCCGGCCGAACTCACACGCTCGCGCAGTCCGCGGTCGCTGGTCACGACGACCACGTCCCGTCCGTCGGCGATGAGTCGCTCCGCCTCCGAGAGGATCGCGTCGTCGCCGGCGCCGGGCGCCGCGATCACGTCGACGACGCCGCGCCGCGCCGCCGCATCCGCAGAGCCATTCCCGGCAGGCCCGCCAGCATCCACCACCGCACGGGCCGCACCTTCCACCACCATCGACACGACCGGGTACCAGCGGTCGGCGTCGAGCCCGAGAGCAGACGCCGCCGCTCCCCCGGCCGCCCAGGTCTCCAGGCGCCCGCGCAGTCTCTCGGCCGCTCCGGCGCGATCCTTCCACCAGCCGTCCGGCACCGAGCCGACGACGTTCGCCGCATCCACGACGATCGCAGGGCGCTCCGCCAGCAGCGCACGCAGCACCGGCCACGCCGCTGCGAAACCCGGATGCAGCGGCCGCCGATCGACCTCCTCGACCGGCACCCACTCCAGCGCGAGGCTCTCGGGGTCGCTGATCACAGGCTCGAACTCCACGATCACGTCCGCGACGACGGTGGTGTACGACCAGATCTTCAGATCCAGCACACGACAGAACCGCGCCCGCAGCGCGCCATCCGGGATCCCGGCCTCCTCCTGCGCCTCCCGCAGCGCGCCGTGCAGGGCGGACTCGCCCTCGTGCAGCGCCCCTCCGGGCAGGCCCCAGGTGCCGCCGAAGTGGCTCCAGCCGACGCGGTGCTGCAGCAGCACCCCGCGCCGGGCGTCGAACGCGAGCATCCCCGCGGCGCCGAAGCGCCCCCAGTACTTCTCGCCCGAGTCTGCGACGACCCAGGCGTCACCCGGGTCGCGCGGACCGGACGGGCGACGCGGCTCACCGGGCTCGGGCGGGATGATCGTCACCCGTCCAGCCTTTCACAGCCGCGCCGCCCCGGCATCCGACAGGTCGCCGCGTTACCGCGCGCCGACCGCGGCGCCCGCACGCAGACGCGAGGCTGCGAGCTCCTCGGCCGCCGCCAGCGGCGTCACACCCTGCGACTCGGCGTCATCGAGGATGCGGCGCACCGTGTCGCCGATCCCGGCGACACGAGCCATGATCTCCTCGCTGGTGCCGATGCGCTTCGCCTCGAGGTCGAGGTAGATCACGCCGCCTGCGTTCACGACGAAGTCGGGGGCGTACAGGATGCCGCGTCCGGCCAGACGCTCGGCACCCGAGCGGTCGGCGAGCGGGTTGTTCGCGGGACCGCAGACGGCCTTCACGTCGAGCGCGTCGATGACGTCGTCGGTGAGCAGTCCGCCGATGCCGGCGGGCACGAAGACGTCACCGGTGACGAGGTGCTCGGTGCCGGGCTCGGCCCAGGTCGCTCCCAGCTCCTCGGCGAACGCCTTGCGCGCCGGATTGATGTCGGTGACGGTCAGGTTCGCGCCCTCGTCGGCCAGACGGGCGGCGAGGCGCCCGCCGACCTGACCGAGGCCCGAGATCGTGATGCGGCGCCCGGCGGCATCCGCCGACCCGGTCACACGCTCCAGCACGGCCCCGATCGAGGCGTGCACGCCGAGACTGGTGGGGCCGGCCGGCTCCCCCGAGCCGCCGACGGTCGAGGGCAGACCCACGACGTGCGGGGTGCGCTCGCTGACCGTCAGCATGTCGTCGGTGGTCGACCCGACGTCTTCCGCGGTGCGGTACAGGCCGTCCATGAGCTCGACGGCATCACCGAGGTCGAGGAAGGCGGCGCGGCGTCGGTCCGCGTCCAGCGTCTCACCGGGTGCGAGTCCGATCACCGACTTGCCACCACCGGCATCGAGACCAGCGGCGGCGTTCTTCAGCGTCATCGCCGCCGAGAGGCGCAGGGCGTCGCCGAGTGCGTCGCTCCAGTGCGGGTAGCTCCACAGACGTGCACCGCCCAGGGCGGATCCGAGCACCGACGAGTGCAGCGCCACGGCGATGAACAGCCCGCTGCGCCGGCCGGTGATCACCTCCACGCGCTCGTGGGCGAAATCGGGCAGGGGCAGGGAATGCGTCATCGCGGTCTCCTTGGGCGGGCCTTGTGGGCTGTGCGCGGCGGATGCCACGGTGTTGTGGCATCCGCTCCCATCATCCCACCCGCCGACGGACTCGTCGACGTGGCCCGTCAGCGCTGGCGGCGCTCCCTGACACGCATGTTGATCACAATCGGCGTGCCCTCGAAGTCGTACAGCTCGCGCAGTCGGCGCTGGATGTACCGGCGGTAGCCGGGGTCGAGGAAGCCCGTCGTGAACAGCACGAATGTCGGCGGGCGGGTCGAGACCTGCGTGCCGAAGAGCACGCGCGGCTGCTTGCCACCGCGCAGCGGGTGCGGGTGCGCGGCGACCAGCTCGGTGAGGAACGCGTTGAACTTGCCGGTCGGGATGCGGCGGTCCCAGTTCTCCAGGGCGAGCTCGAGCGCGGGCACGAGCTTGTCGAGGTGACGCCCGGTCTTCGCCGAGATGTTCACCCGCGGAGCCCACGCGACGTGCGCCAGGTCCTGCTCGATCTCACGCTCGAGGTAGCGGCGACGGTCGATGTTCTCCATGTCGTCGTCGAACAGGCGATCCCACTTGTTGAACGCGAGCACGAGGGCGCGGCCCGACTCGAGCACCATGTCGATGATGTTCAGGTCCTGCACGCTGATCGGCTGGCTGACGTCGAGCACGACGACCGCGACCTCGGCCTTCTCGAGCGCGGCGGAGGTGCGCAGCGAGGCGTAGAAGTCGGCGCCCTGCTGCAGGTGCACGCGACGACGGATGCCGGCGGTGTCGACCAGCCGCCACATCTTGCCGCCCAGCTCGACGATCTCGTCCACCGGGTCGCGGGTGGTGCCGGCGAGGTCGTTCACGACCACGCGCTCCTCGCCCGCCGCCTTGTTCAGCAGCGACGACTTGCCCACGTTCGGGCGACCGAGGATCGCCACGCGGCGCGGGCCGCCGATCTCGGCCTTCGCGACAGCCGAGACGTCGGGCAGCTTCGCCATGACCGCGTCGAGCAGGTCGGCGACGCCGCGGCCGTGAATGGCCGAGACGGGATGCGGCTCGCCGAGGCCGAGGTTCCACAGCGCGGCGGCCTCCGGCTCCTGGCGGGCGTCGTCGATCTTGTTCGCGACGAGGAACACCGGCTTGCCGCTCTTGCGCAGCAGCTTCACGACATGCTCGTCGGTGGAGGTCGCGCCGACCATCGCGTCGACGACGAACAGCACCAGGTCCGACAGGTCGATCGCGACCTCGGCCTGGGCGGCGACCGAACGGTCGATGCCCTTCGCGTCGGGCTCCCACCCGCCGGTGTCGACCAGCGAGAAGCGGCGGTCCATCCACTCGGCCTTGTAGGTCACGCGGTCGCGGGTGACGCCGGGGGTGTCCTCCACGACGGCCTCGCGGCGGCCGAGGATGCGGTTCACCAGCGCCGACTTGCCGACGTTCGGTCGGCCGACGATCGCGACCACCGGCAGCGCCGGCATGTACTCGATGCCGTCCTCGCCGAGCTCGACGCCGGCCAGCAGGTCGGCATCGTCCTCGTCGAGGTCGTAGTCGGCCAGCGAGGCGCGCAGCGTCTCGGCGCGCTGCTCGGCCAGCTCCTCGTCCAGCTCGGCCATCTTCTCGGCCAGCTGGTCGGGGGCGCCTTCGTATTCGTCGTCAGCCATGGGAAGCTCCTTCGTCCGCACTGCGATCTGCAGTGCCGCGCCGCCGTTCGATCACCGTGAGCACGGCGTCGACGGTCTGCGCGAAGTCCAGTTCGGTGGAGTCGACCACGTCCACGCCGGGGGCGGCGTTGAGGAAGTCGACCACGGTGCTGTCCGAGGCATCGCGCTTGTGCAGCGCCTCCGCCACAGCAGCGGCGTTCTCGCCGGCGAGCTCGCCGGCCCGGCGCGCGGCGCGCACCTCGGGGGCGGCGGTCAGCAGGATGCGCACCGGCGCATCCGGCGCGACCACCGTGGTGATGTCGCGGCCCTCGACGACGACGGCCGGGTGGTCGGCCTCCGCGACGATGCGACGGAACATCTCATTAACCTGCGCGCGCACCTCGGGCACGCGCGCCACGCCGCTGACCGCGGCCGACACCCGCGGCTCGCGGATCGCGTCGGTGACCTCGGTGTCTGCCACGAACACGCGGCGGTCGTCGGGGTCGAGCCCCTGACGCAGCGGGAAGCCGGATGCCGCAGCGCGCACCGCGTCGGCATCCGCCGTGTCGGCGCCGCTCTCGAGCACGTGCCAGGCGAGCGCCCGGTAGGCGGCGCCGGTGTCGAGGTAGCCGTAGCCCAGCTGTCGCGCGATCTGCTTCGAGACGCTCGACTTGCCGGAGCCTGCCGGCCCGTCGATCGCGATGAATTTCTCGGCGCTAGTCATTCGTGTTCCCCGCAATCCGCCACCCGCGCTCCTCGAGCCCGTCGATCGCCCCGCGCAGCGCCGCCGGTGCGACGCTGATGTCGGCGAGGCCGAACTGCGCGCCGGGCGAGTGTTCCAGCCGCAGATCCTCCACGTTCACTCCCAGCTCGCCGAGCTCGCCGAACAGGCGGCCCAGCTGTCCGGGGGTGTCGTCGACCATGACGACGAGCTGTTCGAAGCGACGGTTCTGACCGTGCTTGCCCGGCAGGCGCTCCACGCCCTCGTTGCCCTGCCGGATCGCGTCCGCCACGGCGCGGCGCGCCCCGGCGGCATCCGGATCGCGCAGCGCGTCCGAGACGCGCTGCAGGTCGCCGGCGAGGGCGTCGAGCACCTCGACGACGGGAGCCGCGTTCGCACCGAGGATCTGCACCCACAGCTCGGGGGCGGATGCCGCGATGCGGGTCGTGTCGCGCACGCCCTGCCCTGCCAGTCGCAGGGAGTCCTCGTCGGCGTCCGCGAGGCGCGCGGCGAGCAGGCTCGCCACCACCTGCGGCACGTGCGAGGTCAGCGCGACCGAGCGGTCGTGCTCCTCCGGCGTCATCTCGAGCGGCATGGCGCCCACGTCGAGCGCGAGAGCCTCCACGAGGGCGAGGTCGGCGGGGCGGGTGTCGCCGTCGCGGCAGACCACCCACGGGCGGCCGATGAACAGGTCGGCGCGGGCCGAGATGGCACCGCCGCGCTCGCGTCCGGCGAGCGGATGCGAGCCGATGTAGCGGGTCATGTCGACGCCGCGGCGGCCAAGCTCCCGGAACGGCGCGAGCTTCACGCTGGCGACGTCGGTGACGACGGCATCCGGGTGGGCGGCGAGCTCGGCCTGGACCACGTCGGCGGTGACGTCCGGCGGCACGGCGACGACGATCAGGGCGGGGGCGTCGTCGTCACGGGCGGCACGTCCGGCACCGTAGTCGATGGCGAGACGCAGCTGCGAGGGCGAGGCGTCGGCAAGCACCACGTCGACTCCCTTGGCGCGCAGAGCGTGGCCGATGCTCGCGCCGAGCAGGCCCGCGCCGACGATGCGCACGGTTCCCGAGACGCGCGCGGCAGGGCCGGTGACGCGCGCGGCGACGCCGGATGCCGGCACGGCATCCGTGCGCGTCGGAGAGGATGCGCTCACTCGGTCTCCTGCTTGTCGTCTGCACCCGCATCTGCAGGGGAATCCTGGCGCGCGAGAGTCAGCAGCGCACCACGTTCGATTTTACTCAGTTCGCGCGTCTGCCCAGCCGGGAGGGTTCCCAGGTGCAGCGGGCCGAACTGGCGGCGCACCAGTTCGACGACGGGATGCCCCACCTCGGCCATCATGCGGCGCACGATGCGGTTGCGTCCGGAGTGCAGGGTGAGCTCGACGAGACTCGACCCGCGCGACGTGTCGAGCAGGCGCGCCTTGTCGGCGGCGATCGGGCCGTCCTCCAGCTCGATCCCCCTGGTCAGCTTGGCGATCGTCTGCGCGGTGACGGTGCCGGTCACCTTGGCGATGTACACCTTGGTGACCCCGAACGAGGGGTGCGCGAGCACGTGCGCCAGCTCGCCGTCGTTCGTGAGGATGAGCAGACCGCTGGTCTCGGCGTCGAGTCGGCCGACGTTGTACAGCCGCTCGGGCCACTCCTTCGTGAAGCGGCGCAGGTCGGGTCGCCCGTTCTCGTCCTTCATGGTGCTGACGACGCCGGTCGGCTTGTTCAGCATGACGTAGCGCTTCGAGACGTCGAGCTGCACGGCGGTGCCGTCGACGTCGACGAGGTCGGTATCGGGGTCGATGCGGGTGCCGAGCTCGGTGACGGTCTGCCCGTTCACGCGGATGCGGCCCTCGACGATGTACTGCTCGATCACGCGCCGCGAGGCGACCCCGGCGTTCGCGAGGGCCTTCTGCAGGCGCACGCCCTCCGGCTGTTCAAAGGTCATCGCAGCACTCCCTCGTCGAATCCGTCGGCACCGTCGTCGAGCAGCGGCGAGATGGGCGGCAGCTCGTCGATCGAGTTGATGCCGAGATGCTGCAGCAGCTGCTCAGTGGTGCCGTAGTTGATCGCGCCGGTCTCGGAGTCGGCGAACAGCTCGGTGATGAGCCCGCGGGCGAGCAGGGTGCGCACGACCGAGTCGACGTTCACGGCGCGGATCGACGCGACCTGACCGCGGGTGACCGGCTGCTTGTACGCGATGACCGCGAGGGTCTCCAGCGCCGCCTGCGACAGGCGCGCGGGCGCCTGACCGCCGACGAACTCGGCGACGAGGTCGTCGTGGTCCTCGCGGACGTACAGCCGCCAGCCTCCGCCAACCTCGCGCAGCTCGAAGCCGCGGCGCGGTCCGTGGCCGCGGCCGTCGTAGTCGTCGACAAGGGTCTCGAGCGTCTGCCGCACGGCGGGGACCGGTGCGTGCACGGCAGCCGCGAGGGCGACCAGCGAGATCGGCTCGTCGACGATCAGCAGGATCGCCTCGACGCGCTCCGCGAGGGGCGTCTCGAAGCGCTCCTCGGTCGCCTCCGTGTCCGTCATCTCATCTGTCATAGTCCGCTCCCAACGTGGCCAGCTGCTCGTCCGACCAGCTCTCCGCCGACCACCGCAGGGTCAGCTCGCCCAGCGGCTCGAGCTGTTCGAAAGACAGTGCGGCGTGACGGTACAGCTCGAGCACCGAGATGAATCGCGCCACGACGATGCCCGGCTCGCTCACGCCCGACACCAGTTCGCGGAACGTGATCGACTCGCTGCTGCGCAGCAGGGTCACGACCACGGCGGCCTGCTCGCGGATGCTGACCAGCGGCGCGTGCAGGTGATCGAGCCCGACGGTGGGGATCTCCTTGGGCGCGAACGCGAGCAGCGCGAGGGCGGCGAAGTCGTCGGCGCTCAGCGACCAGACGAGCTCGGGGGTCTTGCGACGGTGCTTCTCGTCGAGCGGAACGGCCCTGGTGTGGCGGCGATCCTCACGCTGCAGGCAACGGGCGAACCAGGCCGAGACCTCCTTGAACGCCCGGTACTGCAGCAGCCTGGCGAACAGCAGGTCGCGCGCCTCGAGCAGCGCGACGGATTCGGCGTCGACCAGCTCGCCCTGCGGCAGGAGACCAGCGACCTTCATGTCGAGCAGGGTGGCGGCGACGACGAGGAACTCGGACGCCTGGTCCAGTTCCTCATCGGCTTCGAGCTGGGTGAGGTAGGCGATGAACTCGTTCGTGACGGCGCTGAGCGACACCTCGGTGATGTCCATCTCGTGCTTCGAGATGAGGTTCAGCAGCAGGTCGAAGGGTCCGTCGAAGTTCGTCAGCGAGACCCGGAACCCTTCGACCGGCTCAGGGACCGCCGACTCGGCTTCCCCGGGCTGGGTCGCTGAGCCTGTCGAAGTGCCGGGTTCGACTGTCGAGGCGTCCTCAGGCGACAGCGCCACGGGCCACAAGCTCCCGCGCCAGTCGCAGGTAGGCCTGGGCGGCTGCGTGCTCCGGCGCGAACTCGGTGATGGGAACGCCCGAGACCGACGCATCGGGGAACTTCACGGTGCGGCCGATGACGGTCTCGAGCACGTCGTCGCCGAAGGCCTCGACGACGCGCTCCAGCACCTCGCGGGAGTGCAGCGTGCGCGGGTCGTACATGGTGGCGAGCAGGCCGTCGAGCGTGATCGACGGGTTCAGGCGGTCACGCACCTTGTCGATCGTCTCGATCAGCAGGGCGACGCCGCGCAGCGCGAAGAACTCGCACTCCAGCGGGATGAGCACGCCGTGCGCGGCGGTGAGCGCGTTCACGGTGAGCAGGCCGAGCGAGGGCTGGCAGTCGATGAGGATGACGTCGTACTCACCCGCGACCTGACGCAGCACGCGCGAGAGGATCGTCTCGCGGGCGACCTCGTTGACGAGGTGCACCTCGGCGGCCGACAGATCGATGTTGGCGGGGAGCACGTCAAGACCCTCGACGGCGGACCGCACGATCGCGTCGTGCGGGTCGCGCTTGGTGTCGAGCAGCAGGTCGTAGACGGTCGGCACGTCGTGGGTCTGGATGCCGAGGCCGGCCGACAGCGCGCCCTGCGGGTCGAAGTCGACGGCGAGCACCTTGCGGCCGTACTCGGCGAGCGAGGCGGCGAGGTTGATCGAGGTGGTCGTCTTGCCGACGCCACCCTTCTGGTTGCACAGGGCGATGATGCGCGCCGGACCGTGCGAGTCGAGAGGGGCGGGCGTGGGGAATCCCTGGTACGGACGACCGGTCGGGCCGATAGGGGTGTCGCCCTTCGCCGTCTTCGACCTGGACTTCGTCACTTTCTCCGCCACCGTTTCCTGCCTTCCGTGCTTGGTCGATTGTAGCGGCAGGCCGCCGGACGGCATCCTCGGCGCGCGGCGCGGCTTCTTCCCCGCATCCGCGACGTCGTCACCGCGCCCGCGGGTGCGCGGTCGCGTACACGTCGCGCAGCGTGTCGACCGACACGTGCGTGTAGATCTGGGTCGTCGCGACGGAGGCGTGGCCGAGCAGCTCCTGCACGACGCGCACGTCCGCCCCGCCCTGCAGCAGGTGGGTCGCGAACGAGTGCCGCAGGGTGTGCGGTGAGACCTCCGCGGTGATATGCGCGCGGTCAGCGGCCGCCCTGATCACCAGCCACGCGCTCTGCCGCGACAGCGGAGCGCCGCGCGCCCCGAGGAACAGCCGCGCGCTCGCCCTCCCCTTCGCCGCGAGCGCGGGGCGCACCCGGGTGAGGTAGGCGTCGATCGCCATGCGCGCGAAGGAGCCGATCGGCACGATGCGCTCCTTGTCGCCCTTGCCACGCAGCCGCAGCACATCGCCGTAGGCGAGGTCGTCGACGTCGAGCGAGACCGCCTCCGACACGCGGGCACCGGTTGCGTACATCAGCTCGAGCAGGGCGCGGTCGCGGATGCCGATGGGCTCATCCGCGGGCGGCGCGGCCAGCAGCCGCTCGACCTGCTCGATCGTGAGCGCCTTCGGCAGGCGCTGCGGGGTCTTGGGCGGCCGCATCCGTCCGGTGGGATCGTCGGTCTCGATCCCTTCCCTCGCGAGGAAGCGGTGCCAGCCGCGCACCGAGGACTGCAGGCGGGCGAGGCTGGTCGCCGCTGGCGGCGGGACGGCAGCGGAGCGCTCGGCGATGAACTCCGACACGATCGCCGGGGTCACGGCATCCGTCGTCTCGACCCCCCGTGCGGTGAGCCACGCGAGGTAGCCGCCGAGGTCGCGGCGGTACGCCGCGACCGTGTGCTCCGACAGGCCGCGCTCGATCGTCACGTGACGCAGGTAGGCGTCCAGCGCCCGATCGAGCAGCACCTCAGCCCCGCAGTCTCCGCTCGGCCGCGAGCACGCCGATCGAGAGGATGCCGTTGTGCATCCGCCCCGACAGCACCGCCTCGACGGCATCCTGCAGCGGCACCCACTCCACCCGGATGTCGGCCTCCTCGTCCTCGCGATCGTGCGCGGACTCGGCGGCCGAGACACCGGTGGCGAGGAAGACATGGATCATCTCGTCGTTGCCGCCCGGCGTCGTCCACGACGACACCAGCGGCTCCCAGTGGCGGGCGGTGAGGTCGGCCTCCTCCGCCAGCTCGCGCTGGGCGGCGAGCAGTGGCTCCTCCCCCGGCACGTCGAGCAGGCCGGCGGGCAGCTCCCAGTCGCGGTGGCGGATCGGATGCCGGTACTGCTGGATCAGCAGCACACGGCCCTCGTCGTCGATCGCGACGACGGCCACGGCGCCGGTGTGCGCCACGTACTGGCGGCGGATCTCACCGTCGCCGTAGCGCACCCGGTCGTCGCGGACGTCCCACACGGCGCCGCGGAACGCGATCTCGCTGGAGATGACCTCCGGCTCGAACGGCTCGTCGGCGAGCAGGGCGCCCTCCGTGGGATCAGTCATCTTCTTCGACGTCGAACAGCTCGCTCGCGCGGTGCCGGTCGATCGCCGCGCCGATGAGACCGCGGAACAGCGGGTGCGGCTCGGTCGGGCGGGAGCGCAGCTCGGGGTGCGCCTGCGTCGAGATGTAGAACGGGTGCACGTCGCGCGGCAGCTCGACGTACTCGACGAGGTCGAGGTCGGGGTTCAGTCCCGAGAACACCAGGCCGGCCTGCGACAGGCGGTCGCGGTACGCGTTGTTGACCTCGTAGCGGTGACGGTGACGCTCGGACGCGACCTCGGAGCCGTACAGCTCGCGGGCCAGCGAGCCCTCAGCCAGCGCCGCCTCGTACAGGCCGAGGCGCATGGTGCCGCCCAGGTCTCCGCCGTCGAGGATCTCGACCTGCTCCGCCATGGTGGCGATGACCGGCTCTGCGGTCTCGGGGTCGAACTCGCTCGACGATGCGCCGGCGATGCCGGCGACGTCACGCGCGTACTCGATCACCATGCACTGCAGGCCGAGGCAGATGCCGAGTGTGGGGATGCCCTGCTCGCGGGCGAAGCGCAGCGCGCCGAGCTTGCCCTCGATGCCGCGGATGCCGAAGCCGCCGGGCACGAGGATGCCGTCGAGGTCGCCGAGCTGCTTGGCCGCGCCCTCGGGCGTCTCGCAGGTGTCGGAGGGGACCCAGCGGATGTTGACCTTGGTCTCCTGGGCGAAGCCGCCGGCCTTGAGCGCCTCGGTCACCGACAGGTAGGCGTCGGGCAGGTCGATGTACTTGCCGACCAGGCCGATGGTCACCTCGTGCTTGGGGTTGTGCACGGCGTGCAGCACCTTGTTCCAGCGCGTCCAGTCGACCTCGCCGGCCTTCTGGTCGAGCCCGAGGCGGCGCACGATGTACGAGTCGAGCCCCTGGTCGTTGAGCGTCGACGGGATGTCGTAGATGCTCGGCAGGTCGACGGTGTTCACGACGCCTTCGGCGTCGACGTCGCACATGAGCGCGATCTTGTTGCGGTTGCTCTCGCTCACCGGGCGGTCGCTTCGGAGCACGAGCGCATCGGGCTGGATGCCGACCTGGCGCAGGGCTGCGACGGAGTGCTGGGTGGGCTTGGTCTTCTGCTCGCCCGAGGCGCCCATGAACGGCACGAGCGACACGTGCACGAAGAACACGCTGTCGCGGCCGAGCTCGTGGCGCAGCTGACGGGCCGACTCGAGGAACGGCTGCGACTCGATGTCGCCGACGGTGCCGCCGACCTCGGTGATGATCACGTCGGGGCGGGGCTCCTCGGTGGCCTGCAGGCGCATGCGGCGCTTGATCTCGTCGGTGATGTGCGGGATGACCTGCACGGTGGCGCCGAGGTAGTCGCCGCGGCGCTCACGGGCGATCACCTGCGAGTAGATCTGACCGGTGGTCACGTTGGCCGAGCGGGTGAGCTCGATGCCGAGGAAGCGCTCGTAGTGGCCGATGTCGAGGTCGGTCTCGGCGCCGTCGTCGGTCACGAAGACCTCGCCGTGCTCGAAGGGGTTCATCGTGCCGGGGTCGACGTTCAGGTAGGGGTCGAGCTTCTGCATCACGACGCGCAGACCGCGGGCGGTGAGCAGGTTGCCGAGGCTCGCTGCGGTGAGTCCCTTGCCCAAAGAGGAAACGACACCGCCTGTCACGAAGATGTGCTTCGTCGTGGACTGGGTGTCGTTCGCGTGCCCCGCGCTGGAAGAGTTCATCACGGGCTTTTATCCTATCAGTTCGGCTCCGAGCCGAGGCTCAGGAGTTCGCGGGCGTGGCTGAGAGCTGCATCCGAATCGGCCAGACCGGAGAGCAGGCGGGCCATCTCGGCTTCGCGCTGCGACCCGGCAAGCCGGGTGACGCTGGATGCCGTGACGGCGCCGTCGTTGGACTTCACGACGGAGAGGTGATTGGTGGCGAACGCGGCCACCTGCGCGAGGTGGGTGACGGCGATCACCTGCGAGGTGCGGGCGAGCTGGGCGAGCCGGCGCCCCACCTCGATCGCGGCGGCGCCGCCGATGCCAGCATCCACCTCGTCGAACACGAAGGTGGGCACCGGGTCGGTGCCGGCGATGACGACCTCGATCGCGAGCATGACGCGCGACAGCTCGCCGCCGGATGCTCCGCGCGCGACGGGTCGCGGCTCTGCGCCCGGATGCGGGGCGAGCAGGATCTGGATGTCGTCGCGCCCGTGCGCGCTCTCGGCCCCGGGGGCGACGCGCACCTCGAGACGCGCGTCCGGCATCGCGAGGGCGTGGAGCTCCTCGGTGACGGCGTGCGAGAGCCGCTCGGCGGCCTCGGTGCGCACGGCGGTGAGGCGCCCCGCCGCGTCATCGAGCTCGGCGCGGCGCTGTGCTGTCTCGGCCTGCAGACGCTCGAGGCGATCGGGGTCGTCGTCGAGTTCGGCGAGGCGGGCGGATCCGGTCTGCCACAGCGCGAGGGCCTCGTCGAGCGTGCCGTGCTTGCGCAGCAGTCCGCCGAGCGCGGCGCGGCGCTCCTCGACGGCGGCGAGCTCGTGCGGGCCGGACTCGTCGAGGTCGGCGAGGTAGCCGGAGAGCTGTCCGGCGAGGTCGGCGGCGCGGTATCCGAGGTCGGCGAGTGCTTCGGCGATCTCGCCGAGCTGCGGGTCGGCGGCGCGCTCCAGGGCGCGGCGGGATTCGGCGAGCAGCGAGGCGACGTCGGCCTCGCCCTCCTCGCTGGAGAGCGCAGTGCGCGCGAGGGATGCCGCGAGGCGCAGCTCCTCGGCGTTCGCGAGCTTCTCGGCGCGCTCGTTGAGGGCGACGTCCTCCCCCGGCTGGGGGTCGAGCTGCTCGATCTCGGCGAGCTCCTCGCGCAGCTGTGCGGCCTCGGCGGCGCGGCGATCGCGGTTCTCGGTGAGCTCGGCGACCTCGGCGTCGAGCTGACGCCAGGCGCCGTGGCTCTGCTCGTAGCGGCTAAGCGCTTCGGCGACGGGCGCTCCGCCGAAGCGGTCGAGCGCCTCGCGCTGAGCAGCGGCCGACCGCAGCCGCAGCTGGTCGGACTGTCCGTGCACGACCACGAGCTCCTCGGCGAGCGACGACAGCACTCCGGCGGGGGCGGCGCGCCCGCCGACGCTGGCGCGGCTGCGCCCCTCGGCCGTCAGGGTGCGCGACACGTACAGCTCGGCCGCGTCGCCGGCAGGCTCGAGGTCTCCCCCGGCATCCGCCACGATGTCGGCGACGGCCCCCTGCGGCGGCACCAGCCAGACCCCGGCGACCGAGGCCTGCGGGGCTCCGGCGCGCACGGCCGAGGAGTCGGCGCGGGCGCCGAGCAGCAGGCTGAGCCCGGTGACGACCATGGTCTTGCCTGCGCCGGTCTCGCCGGTCACGGCGGTGAACCCCGGTCCGAGCGGCAGCACGGCGTCGTCGATCACACCGAGGCCGCGGATGCGCATCTCGTCGATCACGGTGCGCCCCGCCATCCCTCGACGGGCAGCTGGAACTTGCGCACCAGGCGGTCGGTGAACGCGGCGGGGTGCAGGCGCGCGAGGCGCACGGGCTGCGCGGAGCGGCTCACCACGACGCGGGCGCCGCGGGGCAGCTCGTGCGAGCGGCGGCCGTCGCACCAGAGGATGCCGGTGCCGTCAGTGCGCTCGAGCATCTCGATCGCAACGGATGCCTCGGGTCCGACCACGAGAGGCTTGGCGAACAGCGCGTGCGCCGACAGTGGAACGACCGCGATCGCCTCGACGGTCGGCCAGATGACGGGGCCTCCGGCCGAGAAGTTGTAGGCGGTGGAACCCGTGGGGGTCGAGACGACCATGCCGTCGCAGCCGAAGCTCGACAGCGGGCGGCCGTCGATCTCGACGACCACTTCGATCATCCGCTCGCGGCTGGCCTTCTCGACGGTCGCCTCGTTCAGCGCCCAGGTCTCGTAGACGACGTCGCCGGCGGCGTCCTTCACGGTGACCGAGAGCGCCAGACGCTCCTCGACCTCGTAGTCGCGGGCGATCACGCGGTGCATCGCGGCATCCATGTCGTCGCGGTCGATCTCGGCGAGGAAGCCGACGTGGCCCATGTTGATGCCGAGCACGGGGGCGCCGGAGTCGCGCACGAGTTCCGCGGCGCGCAGGATCGTCCCGTCGCCGCCGAGCACGATCGCGAGCTCGAGGTCGTGGGGGGCGTCGTCATCGAGCAGCGCGAGATCGGCGAAGCGGGCGTCGGCCTCGCTCAGCTCGGTGCGGTCGGCGGCGGGGATCACCGGGGTGACGCCGGCGTCGCGCAGCGCGTCGATGACGCGCAGGGCGGCGTGCACGGTGTCGGGCCGCTTGGCGTGGGCGACGACCAGGATGCTGCGCTCGTTCATCGTCCTCCTGCCAGCCGCGCGATCTGCTCCGTCCATTCTGTCGGATCCGTCCCGCGCCCGGGCGCGAGGTGCACGAGATACTCGGCGTTGCCGTGCGTGCCGAGGATCGGCGACGGCAGGATGCCGAGCACACCGAATCCGGCGTCGTGCGCACTCCACAGGGTGCGCTCGACCGCATCCACGCGGGTGGTCGGGTCGGTGACGAGCCCGCCCCTCACGGCCGTGCGGCCGACCTCGAACTGCGGCTTCACGAGCAGCACGATGTCGGATTCGCGCGCAGCGGTCTCGGCGACGGCGGGCAGCACGAGGTCGAGCGAGATGAACGAGAGATCCCCGGTGACGAGGTCGGGGCGGATGCTCTCGCCGGTGGCCTCGGCGAGCGACTGCGCGGTCATATAGCGCACGTTGAAGCCCTCGACGGCGGTGACGCCGGGGTCGGCCGCGATCCGGTCGGCGAGCTGGCCGTGGCCGACGTCGACGGCAAGCACCCGACGCGCTCCGCGCTCGCGCAGCACCTGGGTGAACCCGCCGGTGGATGCGCCCATGTCGAGTGCGAGCCGGCCTTCGACGGGGATGCCGAAGCCGTCGAGCGCGGCGATGAGCTTGTGGGCGCCGCGGCTGACGTAGTCGTCGGCGCCGTCGACGGTGAGCACGGCGTCGTCGCTCACCGCGGTCGACGCCTTCACCACGGGCCTGCCGTCGACGCGCACGACGCCGTCGGCGATCAGAGTGGCGGCGTGCGTGCGGGAGCGTGCGAGCCCGCGGGCGGCGAGAGCGGCGTCGAGACGCGTCATCGGCTGCCCGAGGGCGTCTCGAGGCGCTTCATGAGCTCATCGTGCATGGCGTTGTACGCGTCGGCACGGGTGGGCAGCGGCTGTCCCTCGATGAGGCGCAGGCGGCTCCAGAGCGCATCCGTCGGCTCGTCTCGCGTGTGCTCCATCCGACCACTGTAACCCGGTGTTCCGCCGGTGGAGCCGCGACGCTCAGGGCCTGTGGAAAGGATCCGCGTAGAGCTGCTCGGGCACGCGGAACGCGTAGATCGCGAGACCGGTCGCCCAGATCGCCGCGGCGCCGGCGCGAAGCAGGTCGATCTGCGAGTCGCCCGCGGCGATGATCTGCACATCGGCGTCGACGACGCGCACCGAGGCGCCGCCCACGGTGAACACGCCGTCCTTCTCGGTCGTCGCCGGGTACGGCTCGTGCAGCTCGCGCAGGTCGCTGAGGATGTACTCGGGACGCGAGCCCTGCGGGGCTGCGAGCACGTGCTTGGGCCGGTCGATGCCGGTGAGCACGAGCGCCGAGTCGATGCCGGCGCGGGCGGCTCCCATGATGTCGGTGTCGAGGCGGTCACCGAGGAACAGCGGGGCGGATGCTCCGAAGCGCGCGACGGCCTCTTCGAAGATCGGCGTCTCGGGCTTGCCCGCGACGGTGGACAGGCGCCCGATCGCGGTGTGCACGGCCGAGACGAGCGTGCCGTTGCCGGGGGCGACACCGCGCTCGCGCGGGATCGTCCAGTCGGTGTTGGTCGAGATCCAGGGGATCCCGCCTTCCTCCTCGGGCAGCTGCAGTGCGAAGGCGGCCTCGGCGAGGTCGGTCCAAGCGACCTCGGGGGCGAAGCCCTGCACGACGGCGGCCGGAGCATCCTCAGCGCTGCGGGTGACGGTGTAGCCGGCCTTCTCGGCCTCGACGACGAGCCCCTCTCCCCCGACGATGAGGATCGTCGCGGGTGCGGGCACGCGGGTCGCGAGCAGGCGCATCGCCGCCTGCGGGCTGGTCACGACATCGTCGGCGCGCACCGAGAGACCGAGCTCGGTCAGGTGCTGTGCGACGGAGGCGTCGGTGCGCGACGCGTTGTTGGTGATGTAGCCGAGGCGCATCAGGTCGGCGGCGCGGTTGAGGCTCTCAACCGCGTGCGGCAGGGCGTTCGGTCCTGCGTAGACGACACCGTCGAGGTCGGCGAGGAGCGCGTCACGTCCGGTCAGCGGTGTGGATGCGGCCTTCGCCCGGCGGAACAGGGCCATCAGTCGTCGGACTCCTCTGCACCCTTGTCAGCGGCCTCGGGCTGCTCGGCGACGGGCTGCTCGGAGTCTGCGGACTCGGCAACGGCCTCCGGCTGCTCGGAGTCGTCGGACTCTGCGGCGTCCGGCTCTGCGTCGTCCTGCTCGAGCTCGTCGTCTTCTTCGATGAGGCCGTCCTCGATGATGATCTCGTCGAACTCACCGTCGAGACCGAGGGCGGATGCGGCGACCTCGGCGCGCTTGGTCCAGAAGGCGGCCTCGTCGGAGCGCCCGAGGTCTTCGAGCACGGCGGCACGGGCGGAGAACAGCGCGGGACTCCAGTCGAAGGCGCGGTCGGGGTCGAGCTCGGGGATCTCGAGCTCGCCGAGCGCGAGCTCGGTCTCGCCACGGTCCAGGCGTGCACCCGACATCGCGATCGCCAGGGCGACGCGCACGTCGGGGGTGAGCGCGGAGCGGTCGACGCCGCGGCCCTCCTCCAGGGCGCGGTCGGGGCGGCCGACGCCGCGCTCGCTGTCGACGATGAGGGCGATCATGTCGTCCTTGCCCGAGATGCGGCGATAGGTGCGCAGCTCACGGAGTGCGAGCGCGAAATCGCCTATGCCGTAGGCCGTGATCGCGAGCGTCTCACGCACAACGGCCACACGGCCGGCCTTGCGGGAGGCGACGAGCGCGTGCCCATGCGCGCGCTGCGGGTCTTCGTCGATGAGGCGTGCGGCCATCGCCAGGTGACGTGCGACGCTCTCGGCGTTCTCCTTGCTGAGCGTCTTCAACTCGTTGCGCGCGGAGGGATGCAGGTCGCGTGGCGTGACGTCGTCGGGCAGCGGCGGCTCGGGGACACGCTCGCGCACCGGCGCGAACTCGGAGCGCGGCTTCTCGACCTGGTCGCGATCGCGGTCACGGTCGTTCCACGGCTTGCGGTCGCCGTAGGGGCGGCGCTCACCCTGCGGGCGGTCACCGCGGTACGGGCGATCGCCCTGGGGGCGACGGTCGCCCTGCGGGCGGTCACCGCGGTACGGGCGATCGCCCTGGGAGCGGTCACCGCGGTAAGGACGGTCACCCTGCGGGCGGCGGTGGTCACCCTGCGGGCGGTCGCCGTACGGACGACGTTCGCCCATGGGGCGGTCACCG
>Ga0182737_1000264_pt1 | contig 88601 bp, 67 predicted proteins | sample eDN5th30CBELigOP_FD_128878 | JGI IMG/M metagenome (GOLD analysis project Ga0182737, IMG submission 128878) | Enriched Organic Plus compost microbial communities from Emeryville, California, USA - eDNA 5th pass 30_C BE-Lig OP (version 2) (version 2) ... | reverse complement strand
GCTGCCACCGAAGTCGAAATGAAGGAAAAGAAGGCCCGCGTCGAAGACGCCCTGCACGCGACCCGTGCCGCGGTGGAAGAAGGCGTGGTTGCCGGCGGCGGCGTGGCGCTGCTGCGCGCCAAGCAAGCCATTGCCGACCTGAAGGGCGACACGGCTGACCAGAACGCCGGCATCAAGCTGATCCTGCGTGCTGTCGAAGAACCGCTGCGCACCATTGTTACCAACGCCGGCGAAGAAGCCAGCGTGGTGGTCAACAACGTGCTGAACGGCAAGGGCAACTACGGCTACAACGCCGCCACCGGCGAGTACACCGACCTGGTCGAACAAGGCGTGCTGGACCCCACCAAGGTGACCCGCACCGCCCTGCAGAACGCCGCCTCGGTGGCCAGCCTGCTGCTGACGGCCGAAGCCGCCGTGGTCGAACTGGCCGAAGACAAGCCCGCTGCTCCTCCCATGCCCGGCGGCATGGGCGGCATGGGCGGCATGGACTTCTAAGTCCGCGCCGCTGCCGCGAGCATCCCCGGCCCGTCCGGGGATACGCCAGACCAACGCCCCCAAGGGTTCGCCCCTTGGGGGTGTTTTTTTGGGCGCCCCGCCCGCGCGCACGGCGGGCACAGGGTTTGCGGATTGTGGGCGGACGAGCCGCCCCCCTACAATGCGGGAATTCCGACTGCGAAATGAGCGCCATGACTATCCCGCCCCGCTTGCTGCAAATGCTGCGCCCCTCGGAAATCTACGGACTGCTGGTCGACTCGGCCAAGCAGTGGTCGGGCCACCGGGCCTCCAGCAAGGGCGCGGCGCTATCGTTGTACATGGTGTTTTCGCTGGCGCCGATGCTGATCCTGGTGATTGCCGTGGCGGGCATTTTCTTCGGCGAAGAGGCCGTGCGCTCGGAGCTGTTCGCCCAAGTTCGCGACCTGACCGGCGCGCGCGGCGCCGAGGTCATCCAGACCGTGCTGGCCAGCGCGCACGAGTCGGGCGGCGGCTGGATCGCGGCGCTGCTGTCGATTGCCGTGCTGCTGTTCAGCGCCACCACGGCGTTCGCCGAGCTGCAGGCCAGCCTGGACGAACTGTGGGACGCCACCAGCCAACGCAAATCGGGCCTGCAAGGCATGGTGCGCAGCCGCATGGTGTCGTTCGGCCTGGTGCTGGTGCTGGCCCTGTTCCTGCTGTTGTCGCTGATCATGAATGCGGCGCTGGGCGCGGCCAAGGGCTACTACGGCGATCTGTGGACCCATTCGGCCTTTGCGGTGCTGGCCGGCTGGCTGTCCAACCTGTTCTCGTTCGCGGTGGTGACGGCGCTGTTCGCGGTGGTGTACAAGCTGCTGCCCAGCATTGCCATTCCGTGGCGCGACGTGATTCCGGGCGCCATCGTGACGGCGGCGCTGTTCCTGGTGGGCAAGTGGGGCATCGGGCTGTACCTGGGCCGGGGCGGCACGGTGTCGGCCTACGGCGCGGCGGGCTCGCTCATCGCCCTGCTGTTGTGGATTTACTATTCCGCACAGATTTTCTTTTTTGGCGCCGTGTTCACGCGGCAGTTCGCCGAGCGTTTCGGCAGCCGCAAGCCGCCGCAGCCCGCCGAACCGCCCGCGCCGCAGGCCTGACGGCCTGCTATTCGCGATATAGCGGGGCCCGCCTACAGCAGGTCTTCGATACGGACCGGCAGGTCGCGCACGCGCACCCCGGTGGCGTGATAGACCGCGTTGGTGATGGCCGCGGCTATGCCGGCCAGGCCGATTTCGCCGATGCCGCGCGCGCCCGCCTCGTTCCAGATGTAGTCGGGGTAGTCCAGGAAGCTGACGTCCAGCCGCGGCGCGTCGGCGTGCGTGGCAACAATGTAGTCGGCCAGGTTGCTGTTCACGGGCGCGCCCGAGCGGCTGTCGTAATGCGTGTGTTCCAGCATGGCCATGCCCACGCCCATGACGATGGCGCCTTCTATCTGGTTGCGCCCGGTGCGCGGATTGATGATGCGCCCGCCGTCGATCACCGTGACCACGCGCGAGACCCGCAACCGCGCCGTGGCAGGATGCCAGGCAACTTCGACAAAATGCGCGCCATACGAGTTGATCGAATATTGCTGCTTCAGCGCGCCGCCGCTGTCGCCATGGCCCTCGCCCGACACGCTCGCCACGCCGGCCGCGGCCAGCACCCGGCCCAGCGGCACGCCGGCATCGGCGCGATCGGCGGACAGGCGGATGCGGCCGGCGTGCATGGACAGCTCCTGATCGGGCTTGCCGGCATAAGGTCCGCCCGCCTGCGCTGCCAGCCGGCAGGCGGCGCGCGCCGCCTCGCGCGTGGCTTGCAGCGCGGCCGGCACGACAGACGCGGTGGCGGCCGATCCGCCCGACACGGGGCCCGGCGGCAGTTGCGTGTCGCCCAGGCCAACCTGGACGCGGTCCAGCGCAATGCCGGTCTCGGCGCTGACCAATTGCGCCAGTACCGTGTAGGTGCCGGTGCCGATGTCCTGCGTGGCGCAGTCCAGGCGCGCCGAGCCGTCGGCGTACAGGGTGACGCGGGCGTCAGTGGGCATGCGCAAGGCCAGCCATGAACACGAGGCCACGCCCCAGCCCAGCACGGTATCGCCCTGGCGCATCGCTCCCACGCCGGGCTGGCGGCGCTGCCAGCCGAACCGCTCGGCGCCCTGCCGCAGGCATTCGCGCAGGTGGCGCGACGAGAACGGCAGGCCATTGCCTTCATCGTGTTCCGGTTCGTTGCGCAGGCGCAGTTCCACCGGATCCATTTGCAAGGCAACGGCCAGTTCGTCCATGGCCGATTCCAGCGCGTACATGCCGGGCACCGCGCCGGGGCCGCGCATGGAAGTGGGCGCGCCGACATGGCGCCGCGCCAGGCCCCAGCCGACCTGCAGGTTGGGCGTGCTGTACATGCGCGGCGTGGCTTCGCCGCAGCGTTCGCGGTACTTGTCCAGTTGCGAGGCCTGGCTTAGATAGTGATGCCGCAGCGACACCAGCTTGCCGTCGCGCGTGGCGCCCAGGCGCATGCGCTGCCGCGTATGCGGGCGATGGCCGGCGCTGTGGAAGGTCATGGCGCGGCTGATCACCAGCTTCACCGGACGGCCCAGCTGGCGTGCGGCCACGGCGGCCAGCAGTGAATGCGGCCAGGGCCACAGCTTGCCGCCGAAGCCCGAGCCGAGGTAATGCGAGATGACGCGCACGCTCCCTTTGCCGACGCCCAGCATCTGCGCCATGACGTCGCGGTGATTCACCACGCCCTGGCTGGTTTCGTACAGCGTGTAGGCCTGGCCGTCGTACTCGGCCACGCAGGCGTGCAGCTCCATCGAATTGTGCGTTTCGACCGGCGTGGTGTAGACCGCATCCACTTGCACCGGCGCGTGAGCATAGGCGGTGGCCGCGTCGCCGCGCTGGCTCTCGATATTGGGAGCGTCTTCATCGGCCGGCGGCGAGACGTCGGGAGCTTGCGCCTCGTAGCTGACGCGTACCGCGCGGGCCGCGGCCTGGGCCTGCTCCAGCGTGTCGGCCACCACCACGGCCACGTACTGGCCGTAGTAGCGGATGGTGTCGTCGTCGAGCGGCGGCCGCGCCTCGTCGATCGACCCGCTGGCGGCACGGTACAGCGACGGACGGTTGCCTCGGTGCAAGACGGCATGCACGCCGGGCATGGCGCGCGCGGCCTCGGCATCCAGGCCCGTGATGCGGCCATGCGCGATGGTGGCGCATACCGGCACGGCGTACAGCATGCCGGGCAACATGAAATCGGCGGTGTAGCGCGCCGCGCCGCTGACCTTGGCGGGCCCGTCGATGCGCGTGCTGGGCTGGCCGATGGCGTCGGGATGAACAAAGCGGGGATGATCCATGATGCGCTTCCTTACTGCGGCGGCAGGGCCGTGGACAGGGCATGGACCAGGCAGCGGCGGGCCAGCTCGATCTTGAAGCCGTTCTCGCTTTGCGCGACGGCGTCCTCCAGTGCCGCCCGGGCGGCCTGCCGGTAGGGCTCGATGCCGGGTTGCTGGCCGGCCAGCAGTTGCTCGGCCTGCGGACAACGCCAGGGGCGGGTGCCCACGCCGCCCAGGGCGATGCTGGCCGCCGCGATGCGGCCGTCGCGTGTCTGCAGCACCACGGCGGCGGAGGCCAGGGCGAACTCGTACGAGGCGCGGTCGCGCAGCTTCACGTAGGTAGAATGCGCGCCCGGGGCCGGCGGCGGCAGGCTGACATGGGTGATCAGCTCGCCGGGCCGCAGCACGGTTTCGCGCTGGGGCGTATCGCCGGGCAGCAGGTAGAAGTCGCGCAGGGCAATATCGCGCGCGCCATCGGGGCCGCGCACGTGCACGGTGGCGTCCAGCGCCATCAGCGCGACGTTCATGTCCGACGGGTTGCTGGCAATGCAATGGGGGCTGGTGCCCAGCACGGCCAGATTGCGATTGTGGCCGCCGATGGCGTCGCAGCCGCTGCCCGGGCTGCGCTTGTTGCAACGGGCGGCGCGATCGCGAAAATACACGCAGCGCGTGCGCTGCAGCAGGTTGCCGCTGGTGGTGGCCATATTGCGCAGCTGAGCCGATGCGCCGGCCAGCAGCGCCTGCGACAGCACCGGATAATGGGCAGCGATGTGCGGGTGATGCGCCAGATCGGCATTGCGCACCAGCGCGCCGATGCGGATGCATCCGTCGGGCAGCGGCTCCACCTGGTCCAGGCCGCCCAGGCCGTTGATGTCGACGACGTGGGTGGGCGTCTCGACATCGAGCTTCATCAGGTCGACCAGGGTGGTGCCGCCCGCCAGGAAGCGCACCTGCGCGCCGGGCCCGCTTTGCGCGGCCAGGCGCACGGCTTCGTCGACGTCCGAGGCGCGGGTGTAGTGGAAGGCTTGCATGCTGCTCACCTTTTCCCGCGCACGTCTTGAATGGCCGCGACGATGTTGGCGTAGGCGCCGCAGCGGCAGATATTGCCGCTCATGAGTTCGCGCACGTCGTCATCGCTGTCGCCACAGGGTTCGTGCAGCAAGGCGGCCGCGGACATGATCTGTCCGGCGGTGCAGTAGCCGCACTGGTAGCCGTCGTGCGCGACAAAAGCCGCCTGCAGCGGATGCAGGGACGGCAGCCCGCCCAGCCCTTCAATGGTGGTGATGTCACGCCCGCTCGCCGCCGCCGCCAGCACCAGGCAGGCGTTGACCCGCCGGCCATCCATGTGCACCGTACAGGCGCCGCACTGGCCGTGGTCGCAGCCCTTTTTGGTGCCGGTCAGGTGCAGCGTTTCGCGCAGCGTGTCCAGCAAGGTGGCGCGCGGGTCCAGCGTCAGCGCATGGCTGGCGCCGTTGACGCGCAATGTGACCGGCACGCCTGCCGGCCCGCCGGCCGCACAGGGCGCGCAGGACGTACCGCCAGGGAAATCGGACATGATGAGGCTCCTGCCTGCAGAATGAATGGCGCACGGGGCAGCAAGCCCCATGCCCGCGAGACCGCGCTAGGCCAACCCGGGCGGCGGCGTGCGCAGCCGCGTGCTCCAGAGCAGGAACTCCTGCCACAGGCCCGGCTCGACCGGGATGCCGCCGCGCAGCCGCGAGACCTGCGCGGCCTGCTCCGGATCGCCCGGCATGCGGGGCTGCCCGGGTTGGGCCGCCAGCTCGGCGGCCATTTGCGCGACCACGGCCGCGAGCAGCGGGCCGCCCGCGAAGCGCGCGGGATCGATCACGATAAAGAATGCGCCCAGGCGGCGGGCCTTGTCCAGCTGTTCGTACATGGGCGAGATATGCGGACCGAAAGGATTGCCGTTCAAGGGGCCGCACAGCAGCTCGATCATCAGCGCCAGGCCGTAACCCTTGTAGCCTTGCTGCGGGCCGCCCAATGGCCGCAGGGCGCGCGCGGCCAGCGGGTCGGTGGCATCGCGCCCGGTGTCGTCCAGCGCCACGCCCTCGGGCAGCGCATGGCCCTCGCGCCGGGCGTTCATGACCCGGTTCCAGGGAATGGCCGTCGAGGCCATGTCCAGGCACGCGGGAGGCCCGTCCTGGCGCGGCACCGCCACCGAAATGGGGTTGGTGCCCAGGAACGGCGCGTGGCCGCCGAATGGCGCGGCAATGGCGTCGGAATGCGTGAAGGCCAGGCCGACCAGCCCTGCTTCGGCCGCCGCTCGGCTGTACAGGCCGACGGCTCCGCAATGCGAGGAATCGCTGACACCGACCGCGGCCACGCCGGCTTCGCGGGCGATTTCCATGGCGAGCCGATTGGCGCGATGCGCCACCACGATGCCCAGGCCCTGCCCGCCGTGCACTTGCGCGGTGGCGGGGCCGCTGCGCACCACGCGCACCTGGGGCCGGGCCAGGATGGAGCCATGGGCCAGGCGGTTCAGGTAATGCGGCAACCGCGCGATGCCGTGCGAATCGACGCCCCACAGGCTGGTCTGCACCAGGCTGTCTGCCAGGCATGCGGCATCGTCGTCGGGCACGTCCATGGCGGCCAGGCAGCGCCGGGCCCAATCGCGCAGGGCTGGCGCGGAGCAATGGCGCAATGCGGCGGAATCGCTCACGTAGCCTCCCGCGCGGCGGCGCGCACGCCGTGCCGCCGCAACCGGGCGGCATGGCGCGCCACGGCATTAATGAATGCTTCATGCCCGGCCAGGTCGCCGAACACCGGCCGATAGCCGACCAGCGCGCGGGCGCGCCGCGCATCGGCGTCCTCGCCCTGCCCCGCGCCCGCCAGCAGCGCCTGCAGTTCGCCGGCCAGCGGGTCCTGGATGGAATAGGCCAGGCCCTGTTCATCCTGGCCACGCAGATAGTGCAGCCAGGCGGCTACCGCCAGGGCCAGCCGGCTGTAGCCAGCGCCGGCGCGCAGGCGGTCGCGCACAGTGCCCAGCAGGCGTTGCGGCAGCTTCTGCGAACCATCCATGGCGATCTGCTGCGTGCGGTGCGGCAGCGCCGGGTTGGCGAAGCGCGCCAGCAGGCGCGCGCGCAGGGCGGCCAGGTCCACACCCGGCACGGCCTGCAGCGTGGGCGCGATTTCCGCGCCGATCAGCGCATCCAGGTAGCCGCGCAAGTCCGGGTCGGCCATGGCCTGGCTGACCGTGTCCAGCCCCGCGCAGGCGCCCAGGTAGGCCAGCGCCGAATGCGGGCCGTTCACCATGCGCAGCTTCAGGCGTTCGAACGGCGCGGCGTCGGCCACGAAGCGCGCGCCACCGGGCTGGTCCCAGGCGGGACGGCCGGCGGCAAAGCGGTCTTCCATCACCCATTCCAGGAAAGGCTCGCCCACCACGGGCCAGGCATCATCCATGCCCAGCCGCGCGGCGATGCGCCGGCGATCGGCGTCGTCGGTGCGCGGCACGATGCGGTCGACCATGGAGTTGGGGAAAGTGCAATGCGCGGCGATCCAGCCGCCCAGAACAGGGTCGCAGGCCTGGGCGAACTCCAGCACCAGGCCGCGCAGCGTGTCGCCGTTGGACGGCAGGTTGTCGCACGACAGCAGCGTGACGGGCCCCAGCCCCGCGGCCAGGCGCCGGGCCAGGCCATGCACCAGCATGCCGATGGCGCTGCGCGGCGCGTCGGCATGCGCCAGGTCGTGCGCGATGTCCGGGTCGTCGCGGCGCAGGCGTCCGCTGGCGGGCTCGTGACAATAGCCTTTTTCGGTAATGGTCAGGCTGACGATACGCGTATCGGGATGGGCGATCTGCGCCAGCACGGCGCCGGGATCTTCGGCCGCCACCAGCACGCCCAGCACGGCCCCCACCACCGCGACCGACTCGCGGGGCGCGCCCGTGGCATCGGCATCGCGCAGCGACAGCGTGTACAGGCCGTCTTGTGGAGCCAGCGCGTCGCGCGTGGCGGGGCTGCGCAGCGACACGCCGACGATGCCCCAGCGCAGATCGCCGCTGGCGGCCAGCGCCAGGTCGGTGACCGGCGCCTGGTGGGCACGGTGAAAGGCGCCCACGCCCAAGTGCACGATGCCGGCGCGCAGGCGCGAGCGGTCGTAACCGGGGCGCGCGATGCCGGACGGAAGCGACGCCAGCGCGGCGGCATTCAGGCGCGCGGCCATCGCATTACCAGTTCCACAGGGTGCCGTCGTGCGCCTGCCGATTCACCGGCAGGTAGGCGCGCTGGTACGGATAGCGGGCAGCCAGCGTCTCGTCGATATCCACGCCGTGGCCGGGCGCGTCGCCCGGATGCAGCATGCCGTCGGCGAAGGTGTACGCGTGCGGGAACACGGCATCGGTTTCTTCGGTGTGGCGCATGTATTCCTGGATGCCGAAGTTGGGCACCCACAGGTCGAAATGCAGCGCCGCCCCCATGCAGACCGGCGACAGATCGGTGGCGCCATGGCTACCGGTACGCACCTGGTACAGCGCGGCCAGGTCGGCGATGCGGCGAAGATGCGAGATGCCGCCGGCATGGACGACGGTGGTGCGGATGTAGTCGATAAGCTGGTTCTGAATGAGATCCTTGCAGTCCCATACGGTATTGAAAATCTCTCCCACCGCCAGCGGCGTAACCGTGTGCTGGCGGATCAGGCGGAAGGCGTCCTGGTTTTCGGCGGGCGTGGCGTCCTCCATCCAGAACAGGCGGTACGGCTCCAGCGACTTGCCCAGGCGCGCGGCTTCGATGGGGGTCAGGCGATGGTGCACATCGTGCAGCAGATGAGTCTCCCAGCCCACCGCGTCGCGCACGCGCTGGAACAGCCGCGGAGCGTGGTCCAGGTATTTCTCGGTGGACCAGTCGTGCTCGGACGGCAGGTCGGCATCGGCCGGTTCGTAGAACATGCGGCCACGGCCCACGCCATATACCGCGTTCAGGCCCGGCACGCCGCTTTGCGCGCGAACGGCGCGGTAGCCCATGTCGCGGTAGCGCAGCACTTCGTCGACGGTTTCGTCGATATCGCGCCCGTTGGCGTGGCCGTACACCATGACACCGGTGCGGCTGCGTCCGCCCAGCAACTGGTACAGCGGCATGCCCGCCGCCTTGGCCTTGATGTCCCACAGCGCGGTGTCCACCGCGGCGATGGCGGACATGGTGACCGGCCCGCGCCGCCAATAGGCGCCCCGGTACAGGAATTGCCAGATGTCCTCGATCTGGTGGGCATCGCGTCCGATCAGGCAGGGAACCACATGGTCGGCCAGATAGCTGGCCACGGCCAGCTCGCGGCCGTTGAGTGTGGCGTCGCCAATGCCCGTCAGCCCTTCGTCGGTCTCGATTTTCAGGGTGACGAAGTTGCGGCCCGGGCTGCAGACAATGACGCGTGCGTTGCTGATCTTCATGAAGAACCTGTATGAGTGAAGGCCGCGGCCCCGCGCCGCGCGCCGGTGGTGCGCGGCATGCGCTACATCACGGCCCCCAACTGCCAGGGCACGAACTCGTTCTGCCCATAGCCGTGGATTTCGCTCTTGCTGCGGCGGCCCGAGGCGGTATCGAGCATCAGGCGGAAAATGCGTTCGCCCATGGTCTGCACGTCGCTGCGGCCATCGACGACTTCGCCGCAATTGATGTCGATGTCGTCGGCCTGGCGCAGCCACAGTTCGGTATTGGTTGCCAGCTTCAGCGACGGCGCCGGCGCGCAGCCGTAAGCCGAGCCGCGCCCGGTGGTGAAGCAGATCAGGTTGGCGCCGCCGGCCACTTGCCCGGTGGCCGACACCGGGTCGTAGCCCGGCGTATCCATGAACACCAGGCCGCGCGCGCGCACCGGCTCGGCGTACTCGAGCACGTCGACCAGGTTGGTGGTGCCGCTCTTGGCGATGGCGCCCAGCGACTTTTCCAGAATGGTGGTCAGGCCGCCGGCCTTGTTGCCGGCCGAAGGGTTGTTGTCCATTTCGGCATCGTTGCGCGCGCAGTAGTCTTCCCACCAGCGCAGCCGCGCCAGCAGTTTTTCGGCGACGGCGGGCGAGACGGCACGGCGCGTCAGCAGGTGCTCGCCGCCGTAGATTTCCGGCGTTTCGGACAAGATCGCCGCGCCGCCGTGCCGCACCAGCAGGTCTACCGCGGCGCCCAGCGCCGGATTGGCGCTGATGCCCGAATAGCCGTCCGATCCGCCGCACTGCAGCCCCACCGTCAGGTGGCTGGCCGGTACGGGTTGGCGCCGTACGCGGTTGGCGTCGGCCAGCATCTGCTCGACCAGTTCAATGCCGCGCGCCACGGCGTGGCGCGTGCCGCCGGCACCCTGGATACTGAACGTATGCAGCTGCCCGCTTTCCTGCAGGCCTTCCTGTTCCATCAGGCCGCTGATCTGGTTGGTTTCACAACCCAGCCCCACCACCATCAAGGCGCCGAAGTTGACATGGCGCGCGTATCCGCCCAGCGTGCGGCGCAGCACCCGCAGGGGTTCGCCGTCGCTGCCCGTGGCGCAGCCCAGGCCGTGCGTCAGGGCCACTACGCCGTCGACGTGGGGATACGCCGCCAGCGCCTCGGGCCGGATGTCGCGGCGGAAGTGGTCGGCAATGGCGCGCGCCACCGTCGCCGAACAGTTCACCGAAGTCAACACGCCGATGTAGTTGCGCGTGGCCACGCGGCCGTCGGGCCGCACGATGCCGTCGAAGGTGGCCGGCCGGTCGACATAGTCGGTGGCGTGCGCGTCCTGCCCCACGGCGTAGTCGCGCTCGAAATCGGAAAACGCCAGGTTGTGGGTATGCACGTGCTGGCCCGGGGCGATGTCTTGCCGCGCCACGCCGATTACCTGGTTGTAGCGGCGCACCGGCTGGCCCGCGGCAATGGGGCGCACCGCCACTTTATGGCCGGGCGGCACCAGCCCCGCCACGGTGACGCCTTCGCCCGGCAGCGGCGTGCCGCCCACCAGCTGGCGGCGGGCGATCACGACATTGTCGGCGGGATGAATGCGGATGACGGGGGTGTCGTTGGCGGAATCCATGGCCGGGCTCCGGAATCTAGCCGTCGATCAGCGCCGGGTCCCAGGCGTGCACGCGCTGCTGCTGCTCGCCCAGCCCGGCAATGCCCAGGCGCATGGTGTCGCCCGGCTTCAGGTAAATGGCGGCCGGCTTCTGGCCCATGCCCACGCCGGGCGGCGTGCCGGTGCTGATCAGGTCGCCAGGGTTCAGCGTCATGAAACGGCTGACGTAGCTGACCAGTTCGGCCACGCCGAACACCATAGTGCGGGTGTTGCCGTGCTGCATGCGCTTGCCATTGACTTCCAGCCACAGCTCGAGCGCCTGGGGGTCGGCGACCTCGTCGGCGGTGACCAGCCACGGCCCCACCGGGCCGAAGGTGTCGCAGCCCTTGCCCTTGTCCCAGGTGCCGCCGCGTTCGAGCTGGTATTCGCGCTCGGACAGGTCGTTGACGACGCAGTAGCCGGCCACGTGCGCCAGCGCGTCGGCCTCGGATACATAGCGGGCGCGCTTGCCGATGACCACGCCCAGCTCCACTTCCCAGTCGCTTTTGACCGAATCGCGCGGCAGCACCACCGGATCGTTGCAGCCGATGAGCGCGCTGATGGCCTTGGTGAAGATGACGGGCTCTTGCGGCACGGGCAGGCCGGACTCGGCCGCGTGGTCGGCATAGTTCAGCCCGATGCAGATGAACTTGCCCATGCCGGCCCAGGGCGGCGCCAGGCGGCCGGGCTGGTCGACCACGGGCAGGCTGGCCGGGTCCAGCGCGCGCAGGCGCGCCAGGGCGGGCTCGGCCAGCGTGTCGGCGGTAATGTCGGCCACAATACCCGATAGATCACGCACGCGCCCTTCGGCATCGAGCAGGGCGGGTTTTTCGGCGCCTTTGGCGCCATGGCGCAGCAGTTTCATGGAATACGGTGTCCTTGTCAGGTGAATGAAATTCGGTGGCGGCTCAGTTGGACCAGCCGCCGTCGATGATCTGGGCCGTGCCGGTGGTGAAGGCCGATTCGTCGCTGGCCAGGTACAGCGCCAGCGCGGCGATTTCTTCAGCGCGGCCGATGCGCCCCATGGGCTGGCGCGCGACGAAGGCCGCCTCGACCGCTTGTTCGGTCTGGCCGCTGGCGCGCGCCTGCTCGGCGATGCGCTGGCGCAGCGACGGAGATTCGACCGTGCCCGGGCAGATCGCGTTGCAGCGGATGCCCCGCCCCACGAAATCGGCCGCCACTGATTTGGTCAGCCCGATGACCGCGGCCTTGGTGGTGCCGTACACGAAGCGGTTGGGCACGCCCTTCACGCTGGACGCCGCCGAGGCCATGTTGATGATGGAACCGCCGCCGCGCGCGAGCATGCCGGGCAGGAAGGCGCGGATCAGCCGGTACATGGCGCGCACGTTCAGGTCGAAAGAGAAATCCCAGGCCGCGTCGTCGCAATCGAGGATGGTGCCCGCGTGCACGAAGCCGGCGCCATTGAACAGGATGTCTACCGGCCCGGCGGCCTCGACGGCGCGCGCCACGGCCGCGGCGTCGGTGACATCGAGCGTGACCGGTTTGCACTCCCCCAGCCCGGCCAGGGCCTGGGGGTTCAGGTCGGCGGCCAGCACGGTGGCCCCCTCGCGGGCGAAGGCCAGCGCGGTGGCGCGTCCTATGCCCTGGCCCGCGGCGGTGACGAACGCGGTTTTTCCTTCCAATCTGCCCGGCATGCTTGGTTCTCCTGGGTCTGCCGCGCCGGCCGCGAAGCCGGCGCCTGCCGTGATGTTCAGTTCCCGCCGATCATGTCCGGCAGCCACATGCTCACGCTGGGGAAGTACGTGATGATGATCAGCGCCAGGAACAGCGGCACCAGCCATGGCAGGATCGCCATCGTGGTCCGCTCGACCGACAGCTTCGACACCCGCGCCAGCACGAACAGCACCATGCCCAGTGGCGGATGCAGCAGGCCTATCATCAGGTTCAGGGTCATGACCAGGCCGAAGTGGATCGGGTCGATGCCCAGCTTCAGCACCAGCGGCAACAGGATGGGCACCAGGATGGTGATGGCGGCGATGGTGTCGATGAAGCAACCCACCACCAGGATCAGCAGGTTCGCCAGCAGCAGGAACACCCACTTATTGTGCGTAACGGCCAGGATGGCGTCGGTAAGCGTCTGCGCCGCCTGGGTGGTGGTAAGCAGCCACGCGAACACCGAAGCGGCCGTCACGATGAACAGCACCGACGCGGTGGTCTCGATGGTGTCGAAGGTGGCCTTGGCCAGCGTGCGCAGCGTCATCGAGCGGTACCGCACCAGGCCCAGGAACAGCGCCCAGATCACCGCCGCCACCGCGGCCTCGGTGGGCGTGAACCAGCCCATGGTCATGCCGCCGATGAGAATCACCGGCGCCATCAACGCCATGACCGCCGAAAAATCGAAGTACCAGTCGGCGGCCAGCAACGCGGAAAACGCTATCAGCGTAGCAATGTTGGCCGATACGCCGAAGGTGGTCATGAGCCAGATGCTGAACGGAAACGCCAGCACCACCAGCACCTCGACCGTGGCGCCGCCCAGCCGCTTCCAGTCGAACGGCACGTCGCCGCCCCAGTTGTTCTTGCGGGCGAAGTAAGCCACGGTGAACATCATCAGCAGCGTCAGCACGATGCCCGGCACCACGCCCGCCAGGAACAGCGAGCCGATGGACACGTTGGCCATCATGCCGTAGATGACGAACGGCAGCGAAGGCGGCAGGATGGGCCCCAGCGTGGCCGACGCCGCGGTAACACCCACCGCGAACTCGGTCTGGTAGCCGTGGTCTTTCATGGCCTTGATCTCGATGGTGCCCAGGCCCGCGGCGTCGGCGATGGCCGTGCCCGACATGCCCGCGAACACCACCGACCCGATGATGTTCACCTGCCCCAGGCCGCCGCGCATCCAGCCCACCAGGGCCACCGCGAAGTTGTAGATGCGGCCGGTAATGCCGGCGATGTTCATCAGGTTGCCGGCCAGGATGAAAAACGGCACGGCCAGCAGCGGAAACGACTCGACGCCGGCGATCATGCGCTGCGCCACCACCACCTCGGGCACGCTGCCCGACCACAGCAAGAAAAAGAGCGAGGCGCCAGCCATGGACACTGCCACCGGCACGCCGACGATCATTAACAACAGGAAGGTTCCGATCAGAATTCCCATGTGGGCTCCTTGCGCCGTCAGTCCAGGCTTTGGTAGGCGGCGGGGTTTTCCAGCGACGAGTAGCCCTGGCGCCAGTTCTGCACGCTGACCTGCACGGAGCGCGCGAACATCATCACGAAGCCGGCCAGCGCCAGCCAGTACACATAGGCCTTGTTCCACATGATGGTGGTCATGGGTTCGACGCCCACCAGTTCGATATAGCGGTACACCAGCCACACGACATAGCCGAAGAAAACCGTGCGCAGCAGGTCGATCAGCGTGGCCAGCACGCGGGCGATGCCCTTGGGCAGGTAGCGGTACAGAAAGTCGACCTGGATGTGGCGGCAAATGCGCACGCACATGGCCGCCCCCATGAACACCACGCCAATCAGCGCGTAGACGGCCAGTTCTTCGGTCCACGCGAAGGAGTTGTTCAGCACATAGCGCGTGAAGAACTGCAGGAACACCAATGCCCCCATGACCCAGAACAGGGCCAGGCAGAACCAGTCTTCGAACGCGTATCCGGATAGATCCGTGTCCTGGTGCTGGTCGGCTTCCTTGAAGCTGTGGACGATCGACTCGACCGTTGTTTCATGCGATTCGACGCCGGCGCTGCCGCCCTCGCCGCGGTACTGAGCCATGGCCGGCGAGCCGGCCCCGGTATTGATGTGCATGCTTTCCCCCTGTCGGTTGTGGACAGCCGGGACCGCGCACGGCGGCCCCGCCGGCGGGTTTACTTGATCGCCTGGATCGCGTCCCAATCGGCCTTTTGATAGCCGTATTGCTCGAACGGCACTTTCTTCAGCACGGTTTCGCGGAATGCGTTGGTGTCGACCTCGGCCACGTTCAGGCCTTTTTTGCGGAACACCTCGACCAGCTCTTGTTCGCGCTTGGCGACCTCGATGGACGCGGTGGCCGCGGCCTGCTGGGCCACCTCGGAGAAGATCTTGCGGTCTTCTTCGGACAGGCTCTTCCAGAGCTTGCCCGAGATGACGGTGTTCAGGTGATCGACGATGTGACCGGTCAGCACGATGTTCTTCTGCACCTCGAAGAACTTCTTGGCCTCGATGGTGGTAAGCGGGTTTTCCTGGGCCTCGACCGTGCCGTTCTGCAGCGCCAGGTAGACCTCGGCGAATGCAATGGGCGACGTATTGGCGCCGCAGGCGCGCGGCATGGCCAGGTAGGCCGGCACGTCGGGCACGCGCATTTTCAGGCCCTGCATTTCCGGGCAGGTGGTAAAGGCGCGGTTCGACGTCGTGTGGCGCGTGCCGTAGTACGTGGTGGCGACAATGTGGTTGCCGGTTTTTTCCAGGTAGCCCTGGGTCAGCGTCTTGTAGATGTCGCTCTTGGTGTAGGCCAGCAGGTGTTCGGGGCTGCGGAAGGTATAGGGGTAGTAAGTGACGCCGATGCGCGGGAAACTCTTGGCGGCGAAGCTGGAGCCGGAAATGATCATGTCCACGGTGCCCAGCGTCAGGCCCTGGTTGATGTCGTTTTCCTTGCCCAGCTGCGAGGCCGGGTATACATCGATGTGATAGCGGCCGTTGGTGCGTTTCTCGATTTCCTGGGCCGCCCACACCGAACTGGTATGGAATGGCTCGGAGGTTTCATACACATGCGCCCACTTCAGCTTGGTCTGGGCCAGCGCGCTGCCGGACGTGGCCAGGACGGCGGCGGCCAGTAGCGCCTTGATGGCATTGCCTTGCTTCATCGTTGTCTCCTCTCTTGAGGTTGAGCAGGTGGCGGGTTGTTATGGTTGCCGCTGCCCCTGGTGGTGGTCAGGATTCACATACGAGCTGCACCTTGGTACTACGCGTGCGGTCGGCCGCCAGTTCAAAGGCTTCGGCCGCGCGCTCGAGCGGCAATTGCGCGCTCATCAACGGCCGCACGTCGACCCGGCGCGTGCGCAGGAACGAGACGGCCCAGTCGAATTCGATGCCGGCGCGGAACGCGCCGACGTAATCCAGTTCACGCGCCATGATGTTGTTGGCGGGAAAAACCATGCCCTCGGCGGGCAATGTGCCCACCTGCACGACGCGCCCGCCGCGGCGCGCCGCCGCCAGGCAGGCGCCCAGCGCGGCGGGGCTGCCCGCGGCCTCGATGGCGACATCGGCAATATCGGCGATGTCGGCAGACGCGGCCTGGTCGGAACGCAGCATGTCGTCGGCGCCGACCTGGCGGGCCATTTGCAGCGGGCGGTCGGCGATGTCGGCCACCACCACGCGCGCGGCGCCGGCCAGCCGGGCGGCAATGACCGTCATGCAACCAATGGTGCCGCCGCCGGTGACGAGCACGGTCTTGCCCAGCAGCGGGCCCGCCCGGTTCACGCCATGCAGGCCGATGGACAGCGGCTCGGCGCAGGCCAGTTCGCCCAGCGAGATGTCTTCATGCACGGGCGTGAGCTGGCGCTCGCCCATGACGAAGCGTTCGCGGAACATGCCCTGCACGTGCGGATAGACGCTGGCGCTGCCCAGGAAGCGCATGTTGCGGCACAGGTTGTCGCGCCCGGCGCGGCAGTAGTCGCACTGGCCACAGGGGTGCGAGGGGTTGATGGCGACTTTCATGCCGGGCTGCACGCGCGTGACCGCGCTGCCCACGCGCAGCACCACGCCCGAGGCCTCGTGGCCGGGTATCAGCGGCTCGCGGATGACGAAGGCGCCGACGCGGCCATGCAGGTAATAGTGCAGGTCAGAGCCGCAGATGCCCGCAGCGCCCAGGCGCAGCTCGACCTCGTGCGGCGCCAGCGGCGCGTCGTCGTCGGCTTCCAGGCGCAGGTCGCGCGCGCCGTGTATCTTGCAGGCCAGGGTCATGCTTTTACCTTGTCTGAAGCGGGCGCCCAGTTGGCGGTAAGACGGTCGTGCGAGCAGGACAGGTGGTGCCGCATGGCTTCGCGCGCGCGTGCGGCGTCGCCGGCGGCGATGGCCTCGATGACCTTGCCGTGCTCGGCAATGGCGGCCTTCCAGCTGGCGGGGTTCTCGAAGTAGTCGCCCAGCTTGACCGACAGCGGGTTGTGGCGCTCGTCGAACAATTCGCCCACGACTCGCAGCAGCACGGAATTGTTGGCGATTTCAGCGATGCGCAGGTGGAACATGCGGTCGCCCTGGATGGGTACCTGCCCTGCCTCGGCTTCTTCCCGCATGGCCTGCAGGGCTTCGCGCAGGCCCGTTACCTGGGCCGGCTGGGCCAGCTCGGCCGCCTGGGCGGCCAGTTCGCCTTCCACCAGTTGCCGGGCGCGGATGGTCTCCAGCGGGCTCTCGGCCACCACGCTGTCGGCCGCGTCGCGGCTGCGCACATAGATGCCCGAACCCATGCGGACTTCGACCAGCCCTTCGACTTCCAGGGCGATGAGCGCCTCGCGCACGGACGGGCGCGACACGCCCAGCTTCAGCGCCAGGTCGCGCTCGGGCGGCAGGCGCGCGCCCACCGGGAATTCGCCAGCCTGGATCAGCACCCGCAGCTGGTCGGCGATTTGACGGTAAAGACGGCGGGGCTCGATGGGTTGGAAAGGCATGGTCGAAAGCGGCTAAAAGGTAAAGTGGCCTTACCACTTTGCCGCATAGTGCACCGCGCCCGGAAAGTCTCACAATTAGGGTTTCCGCTAGGGAAACGGCGGGCCGCGCTCTGGCCCCCCCCGCTGCAACGCGAATCTGTTAAAAACGACGCGCCACATCCAGGTTCCTTGTCCATGCCCCATACCCCACACCCTTCTCCGTACAAGAGCACAGGCGGTCTGCGCCGCATCCTGAACGCCTTGCGCTATTCGCTGCAGGGCCTGCGCGCGGCCATCCGGTACGAAGCCGCTTTCCGCCAGGAACTGGTGCTGGCGATCCTGCTGATACCGGCCGCGTTCTTCTTGGGGCGCACCACCGACGAGGTGTTCATCCTGATCGCGTCGGTGATCCTGGTGCTGGTGGTAGAACTGCTGAATTCGGCGGTCGAGGCGCTGGCCGACGCGCTGTCGGTGGAAACGCACCCCCTGCTGGGCCGCGCCAAGGACCTGGGCAGCGCGGCGGTGATGCTGATGCTGCTGTTCACCATCGCCGTATGGGTGGGGGTGGCGGTTAGCCGCTTTCTATTGTGAGGGTCGCTGGTGGCGCGGTATTGCGTTTTTCTGGCGTCGTGGCGGGCTGAAGGGATCGCCTTGGCTTCACGGTGCCGTCCGGGCGCCCCGCGCGCCCGGGTTCGGCCCCGAGGCGCCGCGGCAATCCCTTCAGCCCGCCACAACTTGCGGCGAATAAAGTTCGCGGCGCCGCGGGGACGGGCGGGGTTCTTGCATGCTTGGGACGCGGGTTTTTAGAGAAGAAAAATTTGCAGGGCCGGCTTTCGCCGCCGCCCTGCGCGGCGGCGAAAGCCATTCGCGTGGCGGCATGCAGAGGCGGTTTTTGCGGTTTTTACCGCCGAGGCGGGCCACCATCGAAGGCCTCTTCCAGAGTGTCGAACGCCATTCGCGTAATGGCAGGCACAGCGCGTTCTAACGGTTTGCACAGCCGTGGACAGGCACCATCGGATGCCTTTCCAGGCCGCGCTGGGCGGCCTGGAAAGGCGGCCCCACACATTTTTCTTCCTCTCCACGGCTGCCCCCCAAAAATGCAAGAACCCACCCCTGCCCGCCGGCATCGGAATTGCTCATCTGCAAGTCGCAGTGGGCGGGCGCGAGCGTCTTGGCGCCTCGGGGCCGAACCCGGGCGCGCGAGGCGCCCGGACGGCGCCGTGAAGCCAAGGCGCTCGCGCCCGCCCGCTGCGACGCCAAAAGAACCCGATACCCCATCCCCCCACCAAGCCCTATACTCAACAACATGGCATCCCCCCACCTCCGGCCGCCCCCCATTCATCGCGTTGTCATCGTCGGCGGCGGCGCGGGCGGACTCGAGCTGGCCGCCAAGCTGGGGCGCCGGCACGGGCCGCAATGTGTCACGCTGGTCGACAGCCGCCCCATCCACATCTGGAAGCCGTCGCTGCATGAAGCGGCAGCGGGCACGCTGGACATCCACCAGGAAGGCCTGTCGTACCTGATGCTGGCGAACCTGTGCGGGTTCACGTTCGCGCTGGGCGAACTGCGGGCGGTCGACCGCGAACAGCGCGCCATCACCCTCGGGGCCGTGCTCGACTCGCACGGCGACGAAGTGCTGCCGCAGCGCGAGCTAGCCTACGACACGCTGGTGCTGGCGCTGGGCAGCATTTCCAACTTCTTCAATACGCCGGGCGCGGCCCAGCATGCCGTCACGCTGGACAACACCGAGAATGCCGAGGAATTCCGCCTGACCATGCTCAAGGCCATGGTGCAGGTCGACCAGGCCAAGGTGCGCGACCCCTCGGCCAGGCTGGACCTGGTGATCGTCGGCGGCGGCGCCACGGGGGTGGAGCTGGCGGTGGAATTGCACGAAGCCGGCAACACCGTGGCCGCCTACGGCCTGCCGAATTTCCGCGCCGACCGCGACCTGGCGATCACGCTGGTGGAAGGCGCGCCGCGCATCCTGGCGGCATTGCCCGAGAAAATATCGAGCGCGGCCCTGGCGCGCCTGACCGAGCTTGGCATCCGGGTCGAGACCGACTGCCGCGTGGCCGAAGTGACGCCGCGCAGCGTCAAGACGGCCGACGGCCGCGAATTCGCGGCCAGCCTGTGCATGTGGGCCGCCGGCATTCAGGGGCCCCCCTTGCTGGCCACGCTGGACATGCCGCTGAGCCGGGCGGGGCAGTTGATGGTCGACGACCACCTGCAATCGCCCGATCCGAATATCCTGGCGCTGGGCGACTGCTGCGCCGTGCCGCGCGGCAATGGCGGCACCGTGCCGGCCCGCGCGCAGGCGGCCCACCAGGAAGCCGGCTACCTGGCGCGCAAGATCACCGCACGCATCCGCGGCGCCGCCGAACCGCAAGCGCCATACCAATACCTGGACCGCGGCTCGCTGGTGTCGCTGGGGCAGGACGCCGGCGTGGGCAGCCTGATGGGCAAGCTCGCCGGACGCGGCCTGTTCGTCAGCGGTACACTGGCGCGCCTGATGTACATGAGCCTGCACCTGATGCACCATCACGCGGTGCTGGGCCTCGGCCGCACCGCATCCATGGCGCTGGCTCGCCTGCTGATGCGCCGCACGCATCCGCGCGTCAAACTGCACTGATCCCATGTCCATGACCTTCATCCAACAACTCGAACACGCCTGGGCCGCCGGCAACACCCTGCTGCAAGTTGGCCTGGACCCCGACCCGCAACGCTTTCCGCGCGAGCTCGAAGGCAAGCCCGACGCCATCTTCCAGTTCTGCCGCGAGATCGTCGACGCCACCGCGCCATACGCTTGCAGCTTCAAGCCGCAGATCGCGTATTTCGCGGCGCATCGCGCCGAAGACCAGCTGGAAGCGCTTTGCGCGCACATCCGCGCCGCGCATCCGCACCTGCCGATCGTGCTGGACGCCAAGCGCGGCGACATCGGCACCACCGCCGAACACTACGCGCGCGAAGCGTACGAGCGCTATGGCGCGCACGCCATGACGGTGAACCCGTACATGGGGCTGGATTCGGTCGAACCCTACCTGGGCTGGAAAGACCGCGGCGTGATCGTGCTGTGCCGCACATCCAACCCGGGCGGGTCCGACCTGCAGTTCCTGAAACTGGACAACGGCGAGCCGCTGTACCTGCACGTGGCCGGCATGGTGGCCGACAAATGGAATGCCGACGGCCAGTGCGGCCTGGTGGTGGGAGCGACCTTTCCGAACGAGCTCGCCGCGGTCCGCCAGCGCATCGGCGATGCCATGCCGCTGCTGGTGCCCGGCATCGGCGCCCAGGGCGGCGACGTCACCGCTACCGTGAACGCCGGCCGCAACGCCGCCGGCACCGGCATGATGATCAACTCGTCGCGCGCGATTCTGTACGCCAGCGGCGGCGACGACTGGCGCCAGGCAGCCGCCGACGCCGCCCGCGACCTGCGCGACGCGATCAACGGCGTGCGCTGAGGGCGGCTGGCTTCAAGGGCGGGAGGTCAGCGGCTACGGTTGACGGGCTCGCCGATCAGTTCGAGCAGCCCGCGCAGCGCATACACCACCGACCCCTGCCTGACCTGGGCGCGATCGCCGGCGAACACCTGGGTGGCGGCGCGCGAGGTGATGCCGTCGGCCCCGCGCATGGCGAAGCCGAAGCACACCATGCCCACCGGCTTGCCGGGGGTGGCTCCGCCCGGCCCGGCGATGCCGGTCGTGGAGGCGGCAATGTGCACGTCGGGGCTGGCCAGCAATACGCCGTTGGCCATTTCAAGCGCGGTTTCTTCGCTGACCGCGCCAAAGCGGTCGAGCGTGTCGGCTGAAACGGCCAGTTCGGCCATTTTGGCGGCGTTGCTGTAGGTAACGAAGCCGCGCTCGAACCATTCGCTGGAACCCGCGACCGCGGTGATGGCGCCTGCCAGCAGGCCGCCGGTGCAGGACTCGGCCGTGCCCATGAGCAGGCCACGGCGCTGCATGGCCGCCCCCAGGCGTTCGGCCAGGCCCAGGGCCTGGGCCTGCGATAGCGAGGCCGGCGCCAGCCCCGGAACCGGCTTGTGCTGCGTGTTCATGCGAAGACCCCCAGACGCACGACGATGGCCATGGCCAGCAAGGCATAGGCCGCGGCCACGATGTCGTCCCACATCACGCCGAAACCGCCCTTGACCCTGGCGTCGAAATACTTGATGGGCGGCGGCTTGGCGATGTCGAACAGGCGGAACAGGCCGAAGGCCAGCAACTGCGCGGCAAAGGTATCGGGCGTGAGCCACAGCACCAGCCAGAACGCGACCATCTCGTCCCACACGATACCGACATGATCGTCGACCTGCAATTCGCGCGTGACCCGATGGCAGGCCCAGCAACCGTAGGCGAAGGCCACGGCCAGGAAGACAGCCAGCGCCAGGTCGGATGCGGCCGGGGCGGCGGCCGCCCAGATCAGCCACGCCAGCAGGGTGCCCCACGTGCCCGAGGCCGGGCGCAGCAGCCCGCTGCCGAAACCGAAGGCGATCAGCCGCCCCGGGTCGCGCGCCACCCAGCGCGGCGGCGGATAGGCCACTCGCATGCGGTCGCGCATCGAGGCGGACGAAGAGTCGGAGGAAGCGGTCATGGTGTGTCAGGAAGCGGGAAAATGGTCAAAGCCGCGCGGCAGGCCGTCCATGGGCTGCCCATCGGCGCCCAGGACTACGATGCCGGGGCACGGGTCGATATGGCCGACGGCGGTGACGGGTACGCCCGCGCCTGCCGCGGCGGCCAGCACGCGGTCGCGGTCGCCGGGCGCCGCGGTAAAGCAGAGCTCGTAGGCATCGCCGCCGCCCAGCACGGCTTGCGCCGCCGCGGCAGGCGGCAGGCCGCGCACGGCCGCCGCCACGGGCATGGCGCCGTAGCGCAGCTGCGCGCCCACGCCGCTGGCGGCCAGCACATGGCCCAGGTCTTGCAGCAGGCCGTCGGAAATGTCGATGGCGGCGTGGGCCACGCCGCCCAGGGCCAGCCCCAGCGCCACGCGGGGCTCGGGCCATTCGAGCGCGCGGCGCGCATCGGCCAGCCGGGCGGCGTCGGCCGGTAGCTGCCCGTCGAGCAGGCGGTAGGCCACGTCGGCTGCTCCCAGCGCGCCCGACACCCAGATCTCGTCGCCCGCGCGGGCGGCGTCGCGGCGCAACGCGCGGGCGGGCGCCACTGCGCCGAACACGGTGACGCTGATGGCCAGGTCGTGCGGGCTGCGGGTGGTATCGCCGCCCATCAGCGGGCAGCCGTGGGCATCGGCCAGATCGTGGAAGCCGCGCGCGAACGCGGCCAGCCAGGCGTCATCAGCCTGCGGCAGGGCCAGGCCCAGCACGCAGCCAACGGGCTGCGCGCCCATGGCGGCGAGGTCCGACAGGTTGACGGCCAGGGCCTTGTGGCCCAGGGCCTGGGGATCGACGTCGGGAAAGAAGTGCCGCCCCTGGATGAGCAGGTCGGTGCTGGTGGCGATGTGCATGCCCGGCGGCACCGGGAACAGGGCGCAGTCGTCGCCCACTCCCAGCATGCCGGCCGGCGCGGGCCGGGTGAAATAACGCGCGATGAGGTCGAATTCAGACGCCAAGATGGTCTCCAGGCCCGCGCCCGCCGCGGCGCCGGCCGGCCTTAGCGGCGCTGCGACGCGGCGGCCTGCACCTCGGCCGCCCGCACGTCGGCGGCCAGCTTGTCGAGCACGCCGTTGACGAACTTGAAGCCGTCGGTGCCGCCGAACGACTTGGCCAGTTCGACGGCTTCGTTGATGGCAACCTTGTAAGGCACTTCGAGGTGATGCACCAATTCGTAGCTGCCGATAAGCAGAATGCCATGCTCGACCGGCGACAGTTCGCCCAGCGGGCGGTCGATGTAGGGGGTGAAGCGTTCGCGCAGGCCGCCGGCTTCTTGCAGCACGCCGTGCAGCAGCGTCTTGAACCACTGCGCGTCGGCTTCGGAGAAGTCGTCGGCGTCGCGCAGGTGCGCGTCGATCTCGCCGGCGTCCTGCGTGCCTTCGCCGCCGCGCAGCAGCCATGCGTAGACGCCCTGCAGGGCGAATTCGCGGGCGCGGCGGCGGGCGCTGCGGGCGCTGGCGCGGGCCTGCGCCGCGCTATCAGCGGCGGTCGGTTTCTTCGTCGTCAAAATCTTCGTCCTCTTCGTCTTCGTCTTCGTCGTCTTCTTCGGGTTCCAGCGCCGCCACCAGGTTGGCCATTTCGACCGCCACCAGGGCGCAGTCGCTGCCCTTGCCTGCCGCGCGCGCCTGGGCCTGCTCGTCGGTGTCGACGGTGAGGACGCCGTTGGCGACCGGAATGCCGGTTTCCAGCGAAATGCGGGAAATGGCGCGGGCCATTTCGTTGCTGACCACTTCGAAGTGGTAGGTTTCGCCGCGGATGACCGCGCCCAGGGCGATGAGGGCGTCGAATTCGAAGGTTTCGGCCATGTGCGACAGCGCCACGCCCAGTTCGAGCGCGCCGGGCACGGTGACCACCATGATGTCGCGCTCGTCCACGCCCAGCTCACCCAGCTTCTGCAAGCAGGCATCGAGCTCGGCCTGGCCGATTTCTTCGTTGAAACGGGCGCGCACGATGCCGATGTGCAGCCCTTCGCCGTTCAGGTCGGGGGTGAGGATGTAAGGATTCATGTGTCGGCCTTGAGGGAAGTGGCGGAGGTGGAAGGGTCGCAATCGTAACCCGTAATGGTGAGCGAGAAGCCCGCCATGCTGGGCATTTTGCGCGGGCGGGCCAGCAGGCGCATCTGGCCGACGTTCAGGTCGCGCAGGATCTGCGCGCCGATGCCGTAGGTGCGCAGGCCGTAGCGGTCGCCGTCGCGGGCGGGCTGGCGCGCATCGGTGTCGGACCAGCCGGCGATTTGCTGGAACAGATGCTCGGCGGACGACTGACAGTTCATCAGCACCACCACGCCAGCCGGCGCCTTGGCGATGGCCTGCAGGGCGCGGCCCACGCCCCAGCTGTGGGCGGTGGCGCCGGCGTCCAGGGCGTCGAGAATGGAGGCGGGCTCGTGCACGCGCACCAGGGTTTCGCGCTGCGGGTCGATGTCGCCGTGCACCAGCGCCAGGTGGGCCGAGCCGCTGGCCGTGTCCTGGTATGCCACGGCGCGGAACTCGCCCCACGCGGTCTGCATGCTGCGGTCGCCCACGCGCTTGACCACGGATTCGTGTTCGCTGCGGTACTGGATGAGATCGGCGATGGTGCCGATTTTCAGGTTGTGCTGGCGCGCGAACTCGACCAGGTCGGGCAGCCGCGCCATGGTGCCGTCGGGGTTGAGGATTTCGCAGATGACGGCGGCCGGCGTCAGGCCGGCCATGGCGGTGAGGTCGCAACCGGCTTCGGTGTGGCCGGCGCGCACCAGCACGCCGCCGGGCACCGCGCGCACGGGGAAGATATGGCCGGGCTGGACCAGGTCGCTGGGCTTGGCGTCGCGCGCCACCGCCACCTGGATGGTGCGGGCGCGGTCGGCCGCCGAAATGCCGGTTTCGACGCCCACGGCGGCTTCGATGGACTGGGTGAAGTTGGTGCCGTAGCGGGTGCCGTTGCGGCTGGCCATGAGCGGCAGCTCGAGCTGGCGGCAACGCTCTTCGGTAAGGGTCAGGCACACCAGGCCGCGGCCGTGGGTGACCATGAAATTGATGGCCTCGGGCGTGACGAACTCGGCGGCCATGACCAGGTCGCCCTCGTTTTCGCGGTCTTCTTCGTCGACCAGGATGACGATGCGGCCGGCGCGCAGCTCGGCGATGATCTCGGCGACCGAGGCGATGCCGAAGGATTCGGGCGCGGCGCCGGGCGCAATGGAGGCAAGCGGGGCAGACATGAAATGGAGGGGGACGGGCAGGAAAACCCTGATTTTACCGCCCATTCGACGGGGCGGGTTGGCCCCGCCGGCCCCGCGCGAACGCCGGGGGCCGGATCGCCGCGCCAGGGGCCGCGCGCCGCCGGCCCTAGGCCTTGAACGTGTTCTCGATGTGCCCGATGCCCTGGATCTCGACCCGCACGACGTCGCCGTCTTTCAGGAAGCGCGGCGGGTCCATGCCCATGCCCACGCCCGCCGGCGTGCCCGTGGCGATGAGGTCGCCCGGATACAGGGTGATGCCGCGCGAGCAGTTTTCGATGATGGTGCCAATATCGAAGATCAGGTCGCGCGTGTTGGCCGACTGCCGGACTTCGCCGTTGACCAGGCAGCGGATGTCGATGCCGCCGGCGTCCAGCTCGTCGGCGGTGACGACCCAGGGGCCCATGGGGCAGAACGTGTCGAACGACTTGCCCAGGTGCCATTGGCGATGCCGCTGCTGCACGTCGCGCGCGGTCACGTCATTGACGATGGTGTAGCCGTACACGTAGTCCAGCGCCTCGGCGCGGGCGATATTCTTGCCCTGCTTGCCGATCACCAGGCACAGCTCGGCCTCGTAGTCGATGTCGGCCGATATGCCTTGCGGCAGGCGCACGTCGTCCGCGGGTCCCACGACCGACTCGGGCACCTTCGAAAAGATGATGGGCCAGGCCTCGCCGTCTTTGCTGTCTTTGAAAATAGAGCCCGACAACTCGTTGGCGTGCTCATGGTAATTGCGCCCGACGCAGAAGATGTTGCGCGCCGGCCGGGGCACGGGCGCGCGCAGGCGCAGTCCGCCCAGCGGCCGGGCCGGGCCGGCCCGGCGGGCCAGTTCGGCCAGCGGAACCTGCGCCGTGATCAGCGGCAGGATGCCGGCCCTGGCGTCCACGCCGTCCAGTTGCAGGGGCTGGACCGACTGGCCGTCGGCCGAAACGATGCCGATGCGGGCGGCGCCCTGCTCTTCGTATGCTGCTAGCCTCACTTTGATTCCTTTGTCGTTGAAGATGATTGTCGTATCGGCGTGGCGCCCGGGGCTCAGACCCGGAATCCGTGCGTGTTCTTGTAGGCGTCCAGGCCGCTGTCGGTCAACATGCCGATCAGCTTGCGGGCCAGTTCGGCCTGGCGCGCGCCGCTGGTGACGGCTGCCGTGTACACCGTGTCCAGCTCGCAACCCGCTGGCAGCAGGCCAACAGCCTGCACGCCGGGGCTATACAGGATTTCGGTGATCTGGGTGCAGCCCACGGGCCTGCCGGGCGCGGCCGCCATGGCTTTCATGGCCGTGGCGCCGTTGGGAAATTCCTTGATCCTGGCCGCGATGTCGTCCAGCACGCCCAGTTGCTGGAACACTATTTTCATGTGCATGCCGGCGGTAGAGCGCTGCATGTCGGGCACGTAGACCGCATCGGCGTCCCGCAAGGCCCGCCCGAGCGCGTCCGGGGTATCCACGGGCACCGCGGGGTTGCCGGCCTTGACACTGACGCCGGTGCTGACGATGCCCAGGTCGCGCATGCTGTCCGGCTGCACGTGGCCCGTGCCCGCCAGGTCATCGACCAGCTTGCGCGACAGGATGACGATGTCGCAATCGACGCCAGCCAGCAGTTTTTCTTTCATGGCGCCCACGGCGCCGAATTCGCCCGCGATGGCGCAGCCGGCCTCGGACTCGAACCGGGCGCGCACCGCGTCGACCAGGCCCAAGGCGGCCCCCCCGCTCAGGATGAATAATTTCATGGGTGCTCCTTCATTGTGCGTTCTTCATTGTGCGTTCTTCATTGTGCGTTCTTCATTGTGCGTTCTTTATCGTGCGCTCTCATGCCGCGGCCTCGATGGCGCGCGCGATGTTGTCGAAATCCAGCGGCAGCGCCGGCACCCGCACGCCCAGGGCGTCGCGCACCGCGTTGCCGATGGCCCCCGCCACCGGCCCCAGCGAGGGCTCGCCTGCGCCCACCGGCAGCTGGTCGGGCCGGGACAGCAGGCGCACGTGTACCTCGGGCACGTCGGTAAAGCGGATGACCGGGTATTTTTCCCATTCGTCATCGGTCAGCATGCGGTCGCTGAAGCGCGCCTGCTCCATGATGGCCCAGGAACAGGCCTGGATGGCGCCGCCCTCGATCTGCTGCACCACGCCGTCGGGGTTGATGACCTCGCCCACGTCCACGGCGATGAACAGCTCGCGCACCGATACTTTGCGCGCCACCGACACGCGGGCGACCACCGCGCAATAGGCGCCCTTGTTCTTGTAGCGCGCGTAGCCCATGCCCCATCCCGCTTGCGCGCTGCCGGCCTGCCTGCCGTTCCAGCCGCTCATGGCGCGCACGGCCTCGATGACGGCGACGGCGCGCGGGTCGGACAGCATGCCCAGGCGGTAATCGGCGGGATCGATGCCATGGGCCAGCGCGATGTCGTCGACCATGGCCTCGATGGCGAAGACATTGGCAAACGCCCCCAGGCAGCGCAGCGACGACGTGCGCACGGGCATGTTGAGGACGCGATGCGAGGCCAGCGCGCTGCAGGGAATGTCGTAGCACGGAATGATGTTGCGCTCGGCGCCGCCGCCGGCGGCAATGGGCGCATTGACAGCCGGCAGCGGCGGGCAGGGAGGATCCTGGTGCCAGCTGCCTAGCAGCGCGGGAGTCTCTGCACGGCCGGGCCGCAGGCTGTGGCCCGGCCCCCACACATCGGCGCGCCAGTCGAGTATGCGGCCTTGCGCGTCGACATCGGCTTGCAGCCGCACTGACATCGGCGGCCCCTGGGGCGCCCAGCACAGCTCATCGGCGCGCGACCACTGCACCCGCACATGACGCCCGGGCGCCTGCCGCGCCAGCCAGGCCGCGTCGAACGCGGCGTCGTCGGCGCCGTTGTGCCCATAGCACCCTGCACCCGGCACGTGCTCCACGATGATCTGCTCCACCGGCATGCCGAACGCCACGGCCAGGTCGGCCCGGAAGTTGTAGATGCCCTGCCCGTGCATCCATACTTTCAGCGTGCCGTCGTCGCGCAGGCAGGCATAGGCGCACGACGGGCCGATGGAGGCATGCTTGATGAAAGGCTTGAAGTAGTCGCCGGTAAAAGTCCTGGCCCGCGCCCCGCCGCCGGCCTCGGCCGGCCCCTGCTGGCGGTAGGCCAGGGTCTCGCACGGCTGGCGGCGCAGCCAGCCCGGCAGCTCGTCCTGCGCGGGCAGGCAGGCCTGCTCATGCCATTGCGCCGAGGCAGCCAGGCGCGCCACGGCCTGGCTGGCAACGTGCTCGTAACGGGCCAGCACGCCTACCAGCGAACCGCTGCGCGCCACATGCACCGGGCATTCCAGGCCCTGCACGGCGTCCGTGTCCAGGTGCGCCAGCCGCGCGCCTATCGACGGCGGGCGCAGCATGCGGCCATGCAGCATGTCCGGCAGCGACAGATCGTGGATGAAGCCGTAGCGGCCATGCACCTTATCGGCCAGGCCCAGCGCCGGCTCGCTCCAGCCGTCCTGATCCGGCGTGGCCTCGTCGCCAGGCGGCGGCTCCACCGGCACGGCCAGGTCGACGTAGCGCGCCAGGCTCCAGTAGGTGCCCAGTTCGCGCTCCCCGGCCACGAACGCCCCGTCGTGCAGGCTGACCTCGGCCGGCGCCACGCCGGCCAGGGCGGCCGCGCACTGGGTGTACAGGCGCCGCGCATGACGGCATGCCATGCGCAGCGACATGCCCGAATGCTGGATCGACAGGCTGCCCGAGGTGATGGACTCGTCGGGGCTGGCGCCCGTGCGGGCCGGCATCATCGTGATGCGCGCCATGGGCACGCCGAGCGCCTGCGCCGCGATCTGCGCAAGCGCGGTCAGGATGTTCTGCCCCAGCTCGACCTTGCCCGAATAGATGCACACGCGCCCTTCGCCGTCGGCGCGGAACGCCACCCAGCTGGACAGCAGCGGATTGCCATGCAGGCTGACCGGCATGCCGTCGTCGGCCGCCAGCGGCGCGAAGGCGGGTTTCATGGCTCGTCCCCGCCGGCCCCGGCGGCCTCGCTGATGGCGCGGATCACCCGCAGATGGCTGCCGCAGCGGCACAGGTTGCGGTCCATGTGCTCGCGGATCGTCGCGGCATCGGGATGCGGGCAGCGCATCAACAGCCCCGTGGCCGCCGCCAGCATGCCCGAGGTGCAATAGCCGCACTGCGCCGCGCCGTGCCTGATGAAGGCCTGCTGCAGCCGCGCGCCGGCTTCATGCCGCGCCAACCCCTCCACCGTTACCACCTGCTTGCCTTCCACCGACCACAGCGGCGTGTCGCAGGCCTGCACGGGCACGCCGTCGACCAGCACCGTGCACGCCCCGCAACTGCCCGCGCCGCAGCCGAAATGCGCGCCTTTCAGGCCGAGTTCATTGCGCAGGATATCGAGCAGGGCGCGCTGGTCTTGCGCCTCGATTTCCTGGCGCGCGCCGTTGACGTAGATGACAGCGGGCATGAGCTTGCTTCACCAGGCGCCCGGTTCAGGGCTGCACCATGTTGGCGTCCAGGGCGATCTTGCGCAGGCGCGCGATGTCCTGCTGCAAGTATTCCTTGAAGGCCTGGGGGCTCATTACCATGGGGGCGACGCCGTCCTTGGCCCACTGCTGCTTGACCGCCGGGCTGCCGGCAATGGCGCCGATGGCCTGGTTGAGCTTGGCCACGATGGCGGGCGGCGTGCCCCTGGGGGCCAGCAGGCCCAGCCAGATGTTGGCTTCGTAGCCCGGCAGGCCGGCTTCGTCGACGGTAGGCAGGTCCGGAAACACGGGCGAGCGCGGCTTGCCGGTCGTGGCCAGCGCCTTGACGCGGCCGTCCGCCACGAACGGCTGCATGGTGGCGATGGCGTCGAACATATAGTCGACCTCGCCCGCCGCCACGCCGGTGCGCGCCTGGCCGCTGCTCTTGTAGGGCACATGCTGCGCGTTGGTGCCCGCCATCGAGCGGAACAGCTCGCCTGCGATGTGATACGGGGTGCCGATGCCCGAACTGGCGTAGTTGAGCGCGCCGGGTTTCTTCTTTTCGAGCGCGATCAGGTCCTGGACGCTGGAGACATCCAGACCCTTCTTGACCACCAGCACCAGGCTGGCCTCATTGATGGGTGCGACGGGCTCGAAGTCTTTCATCAGGTCGTAGGGCTTGTCCTTGAGCAGGGTCTCGTTGACGGTCTGCGTGTTGGACATGACCAGCAAGGTGTAGCCGTCGGGCTGGGCGCGCGCCACCGCCGCCGTGCCGATGACCGCGCCGGCGCCGGGCTTGTTCTCGACCACGACCGACTGGCCGAACTGCTTTTGCAGCTGCTCGCCCAGATAGCGGGCGTACACATCGGCGGAACCTCCGGCACCAAATGGTACAACTATAGTAATTGGCCGCTGGGGGTAGGCGCCGGCCGCGTCCGCAGCGCTGGCCGGTGCGGCGCAAAGCGTCATGCTGGCCGCAAGAATCAGCGGCATTATTGGTTTTTTGCCCACCTTGCTCCTCCTTGTCTCTGGTTTGCTCGAATGCGGCGCCCGATCATCGCAGCGGCACCAAAGAGTACCAGTGGCGAACCAGAATGCAAACCTGTTTTTGATATTGGTTCTACAATGGTTCAGCTATGCGCTTACCGGCCGGGAGCCCGGCCAGACCGCCGGCAGGCCGCCGCCCGACGTTAAACTGCGCCCAGGAAAAACCGCCAGAACACTACAAGGATCCCCATGCAAGCACTTGCAGCCATGCCTGCTTCCGTTGCTGCGGCGGTGCGCATCGTGCTCACCGATATCGACGACACCCTGACCACCGACGGCCGCCTGCCCGCCGATGCCTACGCGGCGCTGGAACGGCTGGACGCGGCTGGCATTCAGGTGGTGCCCATCACCGGCCGCCCGGCCGGCTGGTGCGACCACATCGCCCGCATGTGGCCGGTGCGCGCCGTGGTGGGCGAGAACGGCGCGTTTTATTACGCCTACGACCGGGCCGCGCGCCGCATGAAGGCGCACTACTGGGCCGACGCGCAGGCGCGCGCGGCCAGCCGCGCCCGGCTGGATGCCATCCGCGACCGCGTGCTGCGCGAAGTGCCGGGCGCCGCCGTGGCGAGCGACCAGGACTACCGGGTGGCCGACCTGGCCATCGACTTCTGCGAAGACGTGCCGGCGCTGCCCGACGCGGCGGTCAGCCGCATCGTGGACATCTTTCAGGACGCCGGCGCCCAGGCCAAGGTCAGCTCCATCCACGTCAACGGCTGGTTCGGCGACTACGACAAGCTCACCATGACCCGCACCCTGTTCGAACGCGAGCTGGGCCTGGACATCGACCAGGCGCTGCCCCATTGCCTGTTCATTGGCGACTCGCCCAACGACGAGCCCATGTTCGCGTTTTTTCCGGTGTCGGTCGGCGTGGCCAATATCCAGGCCCTGCTGCACCGGCTGGCCCACCGCCCCGCCTACGTGGCCGAACGCCACGGCGGCGGCGGTTTCGTCGAAATGGCTGAACGCCTGCTGAAGGCCCGCGCCGACACACCGCAACCATGACCGCATCCAGCCCGCCCCCCGCCAAACCCAACGACGGCCGCCGCAGCATCCAGTCGGTGGAAGTCGGCTTTCCGCTGCTGGCCGCCCTGGTCGATGCAGGCAAGCCGCTGACCCTGCGCGACCTGGCCGGCGCGGCCGGCATGACCTCGGCCAAGGCGCACCCCTACCTGGTCAGCTTCATCCGGGTGGGCCTGGTGCAGCAGGACGCCGCCACGGGCCAGTACGAACTGGGGCCGTTCGCCCTGCAGATGGGCCTGGTCAGCCTGCAGCGGCTGGACCCGGTGCGCGTGGCCATGCCCGAGATCGCCACGCTGCAGGCGAGCATCGGCCACACCCTGGGCATCGCCGTGCTGGGCTCGCACGGCCCCACCATGATCCACATGACCGAAGCCAGCTATCCGGTGCACGTGAACATGCGCAAGGGCACGGTCATGTCCATGCTGCACACTGCCACCGGGCTGGTGTTCGCCGCGTGGCTGCCGCCCAAGGTGGCCGAGCACTACATCGACCGCGAAGAAGGCGACACGGCCGTTATCGCCGGCCAGCAGCCGCCACGCAAGGTGGCCTATGCCGACATCGAGGCGCGCCTGGCCGACATCCGCGTGCATGGCATGGCGCGCGCCATCGGCAATCCGCTGCCAGGCGTGGACGCGCTCTCGGTGCCGGTGTTCGACAGCACGGGCAACATCGTGCTGGCGCTGACCTGCCTGGGTCCCTCGGGTCTATTTGACGTTGCCTGGGACGGCACTATCGCCAGGCCGCTACTGGCCTGTGCGCGAGAAATTTCGCGCAAATTGGGATATCGCAAATAATCGCAGGGATTTCGCCCAAAACGAAAACAAATCGAAAAAAACGAAAGCGACACGAAAACAACACGAAAACAAAGGCTGGTGATTTCCCGGCTGGGCGGTTTCGTTTTTTTGTGTTTGAATATTTATGTTCTGTCATATTCGAACATGGAAAGAGGAGACGCCATCATGCAAGCCCAACGCCTGCTGCAAGCGGCCGCCGCCATTAGCCTGGCGTTCGGCCTTCAAGCCGCCCACGCCGCCGATACCTGCTCCAACCGCGGCGACCTGGATCAAATGTATTGCGACGCCAACAATGACATGGTCGCCGATACGCCCACCGATCCCGACAAACTCAAGACCCCGTCCACGCTGGTGTTCACCTACACCCCGGTCGAAGACCCCGCCGTGTACGCCAACATCTTCAAGCCGTTCACCGACTACCTGAGCGAATGCACCGGCAAGCGCGTGGTGTTCTACCAGGTGCAGAGCAACGCGGCCGAAATCGAAGCCATGCGCTCGGGCCGCCTGCACGTGGGCGGCTTTTCCACCGGCCCCACGGCTTACGCGGTGAACATCGCCGGCGCGGTGCCGTTCGCGGTCAAGGGCTATGCCGACGGCTTCCAGGGCTACAACCTGATCGTCATCGTCAAGAAAGACAGCCCGTACCAGAAGCTCTCCGACCTGAAGGGCAAGAAGCTGGCCCACACGTCGCCGTCGTCGAACTCGGGCCACATGGCGCCGGTCGCGCTGTTCCCCAAAGAAGGCCTGGTGCCCGACAAAGACTACAAGGTCATCTTCTCGGGCAAGCACGACCAGTCCGTCATGGGCGTGAACTCGGGCGACTACGACGCCGCGGCCGTGGCTTCGGACGTGTTTCACCGCATGGCCGAGCGCGGCCAGATCAAGGAAGAAGATTTCCGCATCATCTACACCAGCGAGAAATTCCCGACCTCGTCGTTCTCGTACGCGCACGACCTGGAACCCAAGTTCCGCGACCAGATGCTGAAGTGCTTCTATGACTTCCGCTTCCCCGACGAAATGAAGGAAGCCTTCGACGGGGCTGACCGCTTCTACCCGGTCACGTACCAGAAAGACTGGGCAATCGTGCGGCAAGTGGCCGAGTCCGGCGGCGAACGCTTCAACCGCGACGCCTACGACCGCGAAACCGCCAAAAGCAAGAGCAAAGGCAAGCAGTAAGCAATGACCACATCTTTACGCATTGCCGGCCTGGTAAAGGAATACCGGGCCGGCCGGCCGGTGCTCAAGGGCATCGACCTGCACGTCGAGGGGCAAGGCCTGACGGCCATCATCGGCCCCTCGGGCACCGGCAAGAGCACCCTGCTGCGCTGTATCAACCGCCTGATCGACCCCACCCGCGGCGAGATCCTGCTGAACACGGCTGATGGCGCGGTCGACCTAGCCGCCATTCGCGGCACGGCGCTGCGCCAGGCGCGGCGGCGCATCGGCATGGTGTTCCAGGAATACAACCTGGTCGAACGCCTGACCGTCATGGAAAACCTGCTGACCGGCCGCCTGGGCTACAGCAGCGCCTTCAAGGCCTGGATGCGGCGCTTCGAACCCGACGACATCGAGCGCGCCTATCAGTTGCTCGACATCGTCGGCCTGGGCGGCTTCGGCGACCAGCGCGCCGACGCCCTGTCGGGCGGCCAGCGCCAGCGCGTGGGCATCGCGCGCGCCCTCATGCAGCGTCCGCAGCTGCTGCTGGCCGACGAGCCCACGTCGTCGCTCGACCCGAAAACCTCGGTCGAAATCATGGAACTGCTGGCCGCGCAAGGCAGCGCCAGCGGCATTCCGGTGCTGGTCAACATCCACGACGTCGAACTGGCGCGCCGCTATGCCAGCCGCATCGTCGGCATGTCGGGCGGGCACGTCGTATACGACGGCGACGGCCAGGGCCTGGACACCGCCACCCTGAAGGCCATCTACGGGGGCGAATCGTGGCTGCAGTAAAGCGCCGCCCGTTCGCCCTGTCGTGGCAGGCGCGGGCCATCACCGTGCTGGTGTTCGTCTATGCGCTGTACGCCGCCGGGCAGCTCGATTTCAGCCTGGAACGCTTCCATAGCGGCCTGGGCCATGCCGCCACCCTGCTCGGCCGCATGTTCCCGCCGCACATCCAGCAACCCGCCACGCTCTGGCAAGGCCTGACCGAAAGCCTGGAAATCGCCGTGCTGGCCTCGGTGCTGGGCATTGCGCTGGCCTTGCCGGTGGGCCTGCTGGGCGCGCGCAACCTGATGCCGTCCTGGGCCTCGTGGCCTGCCCGCGCCATCGTGGCGCTGTGCCGCTCGCTGCACCCCGTCATTGTGGCCATTCTGTTCGTCAAGGCCGTCGGCTTCGGCGCGCTGGCCGGCATCCTGGCGCTGGCGGTGGCGTCGGTGGGCTTCATCGGCAAGCTGTTCACGGAATCCATCGAAGAAATCTCGCTCAAGCAAGTCGAGGCCGTGCGGGCCAGCGGCGCATCGTTCGCCAACGTCATCCTGTTCGGCGTGCTGCCGCAGGTGTTCGCGCGCTTCATCGGCTTCGCCACCTACCAGTTCGATTCGAACCTGCGCAACTCGACCATGGTGGGCATCGTGGGCGCGGGCGGCATCGGGGGCACGCTGTTCTCGGCCTTCCAGCGCTTCGACTACGACTTCGTGGCCGCCATCCTGATTACCCTCATCGCCATCATCATGCTGGGCGAGCTGCTGGCGCGCTTCGTGCGGGCGGTGTTCCTGGACAACCTGGGTTTCGACAACATCCTGCAGCGCCGCTTCGACGCGGCGCGCGGGCTGGGCGGCAAGCCGCTGGCCAAGCTGGAGGCCGACGAATGAACGCCTCCACCATTTCCGTCGCCGGCGCGGGCTATCCGCGCACGTGGCAGCGCTACACCATGGGGCAGCGCCTGCTGCGCTTCACCCTGTATCTGCTGGTGGTGGCCGCCATTGTGCAGGCGCTGCGCAGCGTCGAGATCATTCCCGAGTTCCTGTACGACGCCCCCGAACAGATGGGCGACCTGCTCGGCCGCATGTGGCCCATCGACTGGTCATACTATGCCGAAGGCGTGCACGGCGCGCTGATGGAAACCCTGCACATCGCCACGCTGGGCACCATCCTGTCGGTGGTGCTGGCCGTGCCGGTGGGCCTGCTGGCGGCCACCAACCTCACCCCCAATCGGTTGGTGAACCAGCTGGCGCGGCTGATACTGGTGTCCAGCCGTTCGGTGAATTCGCTAGTGTGGGCGCTGCTGTTCATCGCCATCTTCGGGCCGGGCCCGCTGGCAGGCACGCTGGCCATTGCGTTCCGCTCGATCGGCTTCGTCGGCAAGCTGGTGGGCGAAGCCATCGAAGAAGCCCAACGCGGCCCGGTCGAGGCCCTGACGGCCACCGGCGCCAGCAAGGGGTCGGTGCTGTGGTACGGCTACTGGCCGCAAATCCGGCCGGCGTTCTGGTCCATCGTGCTGCTGCGCTGGGACATCAACGTGCGCGAATCCGCCGTGCTGGGCCTGGTGGGCGCGGGCGGCATCGGCATGACGCTCGACAGCGCCATGAACCTGTTCCAATGGGATCGCGTCGCCCTGGTGCTGGTCGCCATCTTCGCGGTCGTGGTGGTGGCCGAAGTCATCATCACCCAAGCCCGCAAGCGCATCCTGTAAAGCCTGCCCCGGATGTCTGACTCCGCAGGGGGTCAGACACCGCATGGCTGAAACGCCGATGGCACACGCCGGTGTCAGGCACCTGACAGAATCGCCGGTTATGCGCGGCACGCCTGTGGCACACGCCGGTGTCAGGCACCTGCGGAGCCTGACACCTGACAGGGCCACGGCTGCCTGGGTCTGCCCAGGTGTCTGACTCCGCAGCTGTCAGACACCGCCGTGCGCTCTTTTATCTGCCCAGGTGTCTGATTCCGTAGGTGTCAGACACCGCGGTGCGCTCTTTTTATGACAGGTCATCAAACCCTGCTGCCGTGTTGGGTACTATCAGCGGTTTAAGCTGCGGTCGCGGACCATGTCAGAACAAGAATTGAAATTGCACGTCCCGGCGGCGGCGCGCCGGGCAGTACAGAACGAAGTGCAGCAAGGCAATGCCAGCCGCATCAGGCTGCACGCCCTGTATTTCGATACGCCTGATCGCGAGCTGGCGCGCGCGCGCATCGCCCTGCGCCTGCGCCAGGAAGGCCGCGACTGGGTGCAAACCCTGAAAATGCCCGGCGCCGACGCCATCACGCGCGTTGAAATCAACCATGCCCGCAGCGGCCCCGTGCTGGATCTGTCCGTCTACGCGGGCACCGAGGTCGAAGCGCCCCTGTCGGCCATCAAGGGCGAGCTGGGCCTGCGCTACGAAACCGACGTGCAGCGCCTGCTGCGCCAGGTGCGCACCCGCCATGGCAATGTCGAACTGGCCTACGACACCGGCGTGCTGCGCGCAGGCGCGCTGGAACTGCCGCTGTGCGAACTGGAATTCGAACTGCTGTCGGGCCGCCCCGCCGCCATTTTTACCGTGGCGCGCCGCTGGCAACAGCGCCACGGGCTGGTGCTGGATGCGCGCAGCAAGTCCGAACGTGGCGACGCGCTGGCCAGCCTGGCCCACGAACTGGCCGCGCTGGAAGCCGACGACCCCGACACCCAGGCGCGCCGCGGCGCCGCCATCGCGCGCTTCTGGGCGCCGCGCAGCGCCGCCTCCGTGAAACTCGACAACAGCCTGACGCCAGCCCAGGCCATGGGCCGCGTGGCCGCCGAATGCCTGGACCAGATCGCGCGCAACGCCGCCGTGCTGGCCGAAGTCGACACGCTGGGGGTGTACCCGGCGGGCCAGCCCGAACACGTGCACCAGTTGCGGGTTGGCATGCGCCGCCTGCGCTCGGCGTGGCGGCTGTTCGAGGGCTGGATCGCTCCGCCGCCATCCGCCCTGCAGGAAGGCGTGCGCACGCATTTCGCCGCGCTCGGACTCAGCCGCGACCAGGACGTGCTGAACGAAAGCGTCACGCCGGCGTTGCTGCAAGCGGGCATGCCGGTCATCACCTTCGACGCGCCAGCGCCCGACATCGACGTGCAGCCCGTGGTTGCCGGCACGGCCTTCCAGGGTTGGCTGCTCGACGCGCTGGAATGGAGCCTGGACGTGCAACCGCCCTCGCCCGCCACCGCGCCGCTGCCCCAGGCAAGCACCAATACAGCGTCAGAGCCCAGCTTGCAGCCTGACGGCGCTGCCGCCATGCCCGCCGTTACGCCCACCATCATTCCGCTGGCCACCGAAACCGAAGCCCAGGCCAAGACCGAACCCCTGCGCAAGCTGCTGGCGAACCGCCTGCACGCCTGGCACGCCAAAGTGGCGGCGCGGGGCAAGCGTTTCGCGACGCTCGACATTCCGGCGCGGCACGACCTGCGCAAACGCGGCAAGCGCCTGCGCTACGGGTTGTCGTTCGCTGAATCGTTGCTGCCGCAGGCGCGGCTGCGCGGCTATCGCAAGCAATTGGCCCAGGTGCAAGACCTGCTGGGCGAGATCAACGACCTGGCAATGGCCAAAGACTATTACCACGCGTGCGTGGACACGCACCCGCAGGCCTGGTTCGCGCTGGGCTGGATCAGCGCCCGGCTCGACAAGCTGTCGGCCGAAGCGCAGCAGGCCTTCGACCGCCTGGCAGAGGCCAGGCCGTTCTGGAAGTAGCGCTGCGCAAGCAGCGCTCCGCAAGCCGCGCGGCCAACCCTAATCGGCCAGCAGAGCGCCCGCGAATTCGTCGGCCACGAAGGGCTGCAGGTCTTCCATGCCTTCGCCCACGCCGATCCAATACACCGGCACCGGGCGCACGCCCTGGCTGCCGGCGGCCACCGCGGCCAGCGTGCCGCCCTTGGCCGTGCCGTCCAGCTTGGTGACCACCAGGCCCGTCAGGCCGATGGCGGCATCGAAAGCACGGATCTGCGCCAGCGCGTTCTGGCCGGTATTGCCGTCGACGACCAGCAGCACTTCGTGCGGCGCGGCGCCGTCGGCCTTGCCGATGACGCGGCGGATTTTCTTCAGCTCTTCCATCAGGTGCAGCTGCGTGGGCAGGCGGCCAGCCGTATCCACCATGACCACGCCCGCGCCGCGCGCGCGGCCTGCATTGACCGCGTCGAACGCCACGGCGGCCGGATCGCCGCCTTCCTGGGCAATGACGCTGACGTTGTTGCGGCTGCCCCATTCAATCAGTTGTTCACGCGCGGCCGCGCGGAAGGTGTCGCCGGCGGCCAGCAGCACGCTGGCGCCCTGGCGCTGGAACGTATGCGCCAGCTTGCCAATGGAGGTGGTCTTGCCGGCGCCATTGACGCCCGCAATCATCACCACCAGCGGGCTGGCGCGGCGCAGGTCGAACTGGCGCTCGAGCGGCCGCAGATGATCGGCCAGCACCTGGCGCAGCGCCTGCTTCACCTGGGCAGGATCTTCAATGCGTTCTTTGCGCACGCGTGCGCGCAACGCGGTCAGCAGTTGTTCGGTGGCTTCGAGCCCGGCGTCCGCCATGATGAGCGCCGATTCGAGTTCTTCGAACAGGTTCTCGTCGACCTTGACGCCCACGAACAGCCCGCCCAGGCTCTGCCCGGTGCGCGACAAGCCCTGCTTGAGCCGGCCCAGCCACGAGGTTTTCCTGGCGGGTTCGGCAGCAGCGCCGGCTGGCGGCGCGACGGACGTTTCCGCCACGACGGGCGCGGCCGGCGCGGCGGCGGGTTCGGCAGCCGTTGCCACGGCTGGCGGTGGCTCGGCTACAGGCTCGTCCGCCGCGGCGGCAGGCGCAGCCTCCGGGCTGGATTCGACGGGGACGGCGGCCGGGATTGCGGCGGGTATGCCCTCGGCGGCCGGCGCCCAGGCTGCCGCATCGCGCCCGGCGACGTCCTGGGTCGAAGCGTCGGGCGGCGGCGCGGCTGGCGCGGGCGCGGAAGCCGGCGCATCGGCGGCGGGCGCGTCTGCCTGAGGCGCGGCGTCGGGCTGCGCGGGCGTGGCGGGCGGGGATTTTTTCTTGAAGAAGCGGAACATGGGCGAAAGTATATTCCGTTCGCCGTGCCGCCCGCCCCGCCCCGCCCCGCGGGCCGGCTACTATTCGCGCAGGAGGTCGTACGCTTGAAGAAACCCACCCCGGGCGGCAAGCCCATCCGCATCGTTGCCGGACAGTACCGGCGCACCCCCATTTCCGTGCCCGACGTGCCCGGCCTGCGCCCCACGCCAGACCGGGTGCGCGAAACCCTGTACAACTGGCTAACCCACCTGTGGGACGGCGAGTTCGCCGGCAAGCGCGTGCTGGACCTGTTCGCCGGCAGCGGCGCGCTGGGGTTCGAGGCGGCCTCGCGCGGGGCGACCCAAGTGCTGCTGGTCGAGCACGACCGCACCGCGGTGGCGGCCTTGCGCGCGCTGCGCGACAAACTCAATGCGAGCGCGGTGCGCGTGCACGCCGGCGAAGCCATGCAGGTTGTCCAGCGCATGGACGCCTCGCGATTCGACCTGATCCTGCTCGATCCGCCCTTTGGGCAGGACTGGCTGCCCCGCCTGTGGCCGCTGCTGCCGGGCATCCTGGCCGAACAGGGCCTGGTGTACGTCGAATCCGAGGCGGCGCTGGCCCCGCCGGACGATTTCGAGGTGCTGCGCCAGGACCGCGCGGGCGCCGTCCACTATGGACTGCTCCAATTTGCTGCAATGCGGAAATAGATCAATAATCCGGGATTCGGAGGAAGGTGTACGCCAGTTACAAGGATACGGAGCCCGCATGATTACCGCCGTCTACCCAGGCACGTTCGACCCGCTGACCCGCGGCCATGAAGATCTGGTGCGCCGCGCCGCCGCCTTGTTCGACAAGGTAGTGGTGGGCATCGCGCACAGCCGCAACAAGAAGCCGTTCTTCAGCATCGACGAGCGCGTCGAGATCGCCCGCGAAGTGCTGGGCCATTACCCCAACGTCGAAGTGCAAAGCTTCGCCGGCCTGCTGAAAGACTTCGTGCGCGAGCAGAACGGCCGTGTCATCGTGCGGGGCCTGCGCGCCGTGTCCGATTTCGAGTACGAATTCCAGATGGCGGGCATGAACCGCCACCTGCTGCCCGAGGTCGAGACCATGTTCATGACCCCGTCAGACCAGTACCAGTTCATTTCGGGCACCATCGTGCGCGAAATCGCCCAGTTGGGCGGCGACGTCAGCAAGTTCGTGTTTCCCTCGGTCGAACGCTGGCTGCAGGCCAAGGCCAAGGAATACCGCGAGCAATCCTGGCCGGCTGGCAAGGGCTGAAAAAACCCGGCGCGCGGCGGCGCTACAATGGCTGTGAATCCGCCGCCTTTTTCCTGCCATGGCTCTGACAATCACCGAAGAATGCATCAATTGCGACGTGTGTGAGCCGCAGTGCCCCAACGAGGCCATCTCGATGGGGCCCGAGTACTACGTCATCGACCCCGACCGCTGCACCGAATGCGTGGGCCACCACGACGAACCCCAGTGCAAAGTGGTCTGCCCGGTCGAATGCATTGAATTGCACCCCCAATGGCATGAAGGGCAGGAAGCCCTGATGGCCAAATATCGCCGCCTGACGGGTCATTCGTGACTCCCCCCGACACCAGCCTCGCCGCGCCGCTACCCCAGTCCCCGGCGCGCGACCTGTCCGTGTCGGCCGTGGTGGCCGGGCTGGTGGCGGTGCTGGTCAGCTTTGGCGGCACCGCCGTGCTGATGGTGCAGGCCGGCCACGCCGCTGGCCTGGACGCCGCGCGCATCGGCTCGTGGCTGGGCTCGATCTGCCTGGTGCTGGGCCTGGGCGGGCTGGTCATCAGCCTGCGCAGCCGCATGCCCGTCGTGCTGGCCTGGTCCACGCCGGGCGCCGCGCTGCTGGTCACGGCGCTGGTGGGCGTGCCGTTCGACGAAGCAGTGGGGGCCTTCGTGCTGGCATCGCTGCTGACCCTCGCATGCGGCCTGTTCGGCTGGATCGACCCCATCATGCGGCGCGTGCCCGCCGAAATTGCCAGCGCCATGCTGGCCGGCGTGCTGCTGGACTTCGGACTGGGCATCTTCACGCGCATCGCAGACCGGCCGGCGCTGGTGCTGGCCATGTGCGCGGCGTATCTGCTGGGCAGGCGCTGGGTCCCGCGCTATGCCGTGCTGGCCGTCATGGCGGTTGGGCTGGGCGTGGCCGCGGCGGCCGGCCAGATACAACTGGGCGGCATCGACTGGCAACTGACGCAATTCGTCTGGACCACGCCGGCGTTTTCATGGTCGGCCGCGATCAGCGTGGGCATCCCGATTTTCGTGGTGGCGCTGGCCTCGCAGAACCTGCCCGGCCTGGCGATTCTGCAGGCCGCCGGCTATCGCCCCGCGGCGTCGCGGCTGGTGGCGGCCACGGGCCTGCTGGGCCTGGTGGCGGCGCCCTTCGGCGCGCATAGCGTTACCCTGGGCGCCATCACGGCCGCCATCTGCACTGGACCCGAAGCCCACCCCGACGCCGCGCGCCGCTACATTGCCGCCGCCACCTACGGGCTGGCCTATGTGCTGCTCAGCGTGGTGGCAGGCGCGGTGGCGGTGTTTTTCCAGGCCCTGCCGCCAGCGCTGATCGCCGCCCTGGCCGGCCTGGCCCTGCTGGGCGCCATACTGGGCGGACTGGCCGGCGCCATGGCCAACGCCCAACGGCGCGAGGCCGCGCTGATCACACTATTGGCCACCGCATCGGGCTTCAGCGCCTGGGGCATCGGATCGGCATTCTGGGGGCTGGCCGCCGGCCTGCTGGCCCACGCGGTGCTGGAATACAAGCGGCGCTGAACAGGGGTGCCGCTGGGCAGGGGTGCCGCTGGGCAGGGGCTCCGCTGGTTGGCGGTGCCGCGGGCTGGAGGTGCCGCTGGTTAAGTACGCCGCCGGTCCGGCGGTCAGGTGTCAGGCTCCCGCAGGGTGCCTGACACCGCGCGTGTGCAGAGGCCGTCTCGATCATGCGGTGTCAGGCACCTGCCGGAGCCTGACACCTGTCCAGAGCATGTGGAGGCCCGCGGAGCCTGACACCTATCCCGAGCGGAGGACGCCCGCGACGCCTGACACCTGCCCAGAGCCTGAGAGCGCCGGGCGAAGGCGGGATTTCACGTCACGCTGGCCAGTGCACTTCGGCCATGTCCGGATGCACCTTGAGCAGCCGGCAAGGAATCTGCAGGAAGTTCGACAGCCATGCCGCGGCCAGGTCGCCTTCGTCGACCACGTCCACGGCCTGTTCGCCCAGGCGTATCTGGTAGCGCACGCTGTCGTCGTCTTCGATGACGTCCAGCGGAATGTCCATGCGCAACATGCCCGGCGCCCGCAAGACCAGATAGCCCAGCCGCAGTTCGATGGCGATCTCGGCCAGCCGCGGGCACAGCGCGCGGTTCAGCCAGGTGCCGGCATCGTTGGCCACCAGCCAGCGCTTGTGATACGGCTGGGCTTGCGGCTGGGAGGTGTCGCCGCATTCGGCGACAGGCTGGAAGGCGGATGCGCTCATTTGCCCAGAAGTCCTTTCAGTGCTTTATCGAGTTGTGGAGACAGATTGCCGTCGCCGGCCTTTTTTTCTACGGCTTCTTTCAGCTTTTTCTCGAGGCTGCGCTTGAGCGCCGCGCCGGCCACGTCGCGCCATTGCACGGTATAGGCCAGCTTGTCGAACGGGCCGCTGATCAGCACCGGAATGGTGATGCCCTTGAGTTCTTCGAGGTCTTTGCCGTCTTGCCCGGTGCTGGTGTTGACCACCCGCACCTTGGCCACGAAATTCAAGGTGTTCTGGACGAAATCGATGGTAGCCGGATTGCCTTCGGACACGCGCAGCAGCGGCGACGCCATGTCGAGCCGCTTGGCCGTTGCCACCCCCTTCACGAAAGCCAGGTCGGCTTCGAGCGATGTGAAATCGGTCTGGCGGGTGCGATCGGCGGCCAGAGTGGGGTCGCCGGCTTCGCCAGTGAAGGCGGCCTTCAGTTCGCGCAACGTTTGGGCAATGTTGATGCCGCGCACCGCGCCATCGCGCAGGCGCAGTTGCATGCTGCCGTTCAGGCCGGTGGTCAGCGCGTACGAATTGGAACCCGCCGTCTTGAGATCGAGCGCCAGGCTGCCCGTGCCGGTCAGGGCGCTTTGCTGCACCAGGTCGGACAGCAGCGGGCCGATGTCGATGCCGGCCAGCGTCATCTTGGCCGCCACCTGATTGCCGTTGGCCGCGTCGACCGACATGGTGCCGCCCAGCTTGCCGCCATACAGCGCAGCGGCCAGCGTGGAGATATCAAGCTTGCCCTTGTCGAGTTTGAGCTTGGCGGTGAGCTCGCTGGCCTTCAGGCCGCGCACCACCAACTGGCCGATCTTGATGGTGCCGTTGGCGGTGGGGCCCACCAGGGCCGACAGGTCGATGGCGCTGTCGGCCACCGGCGCCGCGGCCGGCGCGGAAGCGGGCTTGGCCGCCGGCTTGGACGCGTCGCCCGGCTTGCCGTCGCCGGCCGGCGCCTTGGGCGCGGCCACCGGAACCGGCGGGGCCAGCTTGTCGAGGTCGAGCGTATCCACCGCCAGGGCGAAGGTAATGTCGGGCACCTCGGACAACTTCTTGATGTCGGCCATGAGGTCGAACTTGCCGCCTTCGAGCACGGCGTTGATCTTGGCGCCGGCTTCGTCCTTCTGCAAATTGGCGTTCATGCTGCCGATTACCGGGATCTGCAGGCTGCCTTTGGGCAGGCCGGGGTCGGTAATGTTGACGTCGCCCTTCATGGCCGACAGGCCGATGGCGCGCTGCCACAGGTTGAAGGTGGCAGGCGAACTGAACACCGCCTTGACCACGCGCTCGCCCTGGGTAAGCGTGCTGTCGAGCTTGATTTCCTTGATGTCGAGCTCGCTGGCGTTGCCGCTGATGCCGTTCAGGCCGAAGCTGGCGTCCAGCCCCTGCAGGCGTACCCGGCCGGTCAGGGCCTGCCCGGTGGCCGAAGATGGCGAAATATTCAGCGCCGGGGCGTCGGCCGCCAGCTCGAAGGGGCCGCCGGTCAGCGAACCCTTGGCGCGCACGGCCAGCTTTTCGATCTGCAGCTGCAGCTTGTGCGGATCGATGGCCAGTTTCGGAATGGCCACGCTGGCTTCGACGCCCTTCATGGCCGTGGCGGGATCGGGCACATCGCCCTGGAAGATGATTTCAAGCCCGGCTACATCCAGCGACGACGTGCGGCCGTTGAAGGCCAGGTTGCCGCGCGCGGCCAGGCTCTTGGCTTCGGCGCCCAGCACGTTGCCGTCCATGCGCACATCGAGTTTCTGCGCGGCAAAGCGCTTGGCCAGCGGATCGAGCGTCAGCAGGCCCTGGCCGGTAAGATTCGCGTCGATGCGCGGGTTGCCGCCTTCGACCCGCGCCGACAGGCTGACGTCGAACGGCTGGTTGTAGGTAACGCGGCCGGTATTGGCGTTGAGGTTGGTGACCGCTACCGCCATGCCCGAGATTTCGTCCTGCAATTGCAGCTCGCCGGCCTGCAGGTCGAGCCCCGCGATGTCGATCTGCATGGTCGCCGGCGCCGCCGCGCCGCCCGTGGCGATGGCCTGGGCGGCGCCCGCCATGGCGCCCACGGCGGCCGTGGCCGGGCCGGCGGGCTCCAGCGTGTTGGCGGCGCCCCCGCCCACCAGGTTTTCGAAATTCAGGTGCCCGTTCTTGTCGCGCACCACGCGCGCCTTGAACCCATTGATGGCCACGTGGTCGACCACCAGGTTGCTGGACAGCAGCGGCCACACGGCCACCGCCAGGCGCATGCTTTCAATGGAAGCAAAGGTGTCGGGGCTATCGACCTCGGACAGCGACACGCCCTGCACCGACAGGCCGATGCGCGGAAACAGCGACAGCTCGAGCTCGCCGTCGATGGCGAGGGTTCGGTGGTAACGTTCCTGGACCAGCTCTTCGAGCTTGTATTTATAGGCGTTGGGGTCGAACGTGAGCAAAAAGATGGCCAGGCCGACGACGGCCACGACAACCAGCACCACCAGGCCTATCAATATGCGCTTGAACCACGTTTTCATTGCCGCCCCGCGGGCACCTCGACTGGAAAAAGGGAAATAACCGCTCGCCATCCGGTAAGGTATGGGACGATTTGCGCCGTTTGCGAGTCGACGGCGTGGCAATATGGTAACAAACCGGGGGCCTGCGTCCGCCTCCGACATCGATAATTACAGTCTCCGCCATGAATAACCTAGCCGAATTTCCCCGCCAGAAACTGCCCGAGCTGCTACGGGCCATGCCCAAGGCCGAGTTGCACGTGCACATCGAGGGCACCCTGGAGCCCGAGCTCATCTTCGCCCTGGCGCAGCGCAATGGCATCGCCCTGCCCTACGCCAGCGTCGAGGCGCTGCGCGCGGCCTACGCCTTCACCGACCTGCAGAGCTTCCTGGATATCTATTACGCCGGGGCCGGCGTGCTGCAGCACGAACAAGACTTCTTCGACCTGGCCATGGCGTATTTCCGACGCGCGGCGGCCGACCGCATCGTCCACGCCGAACTGTTTTTCGACCCGCAAACCCACACCGCCCGCGGCGTGCCCATGCAGACGGTGATAGCCGGCCTGGCGCGGGCCTGTAACACGGCCGAAGCAGAGCTGGGCATCAGCAGCGCGCTGATCCTGTGCTTCCTGCGGCACCTGAGCGAAGCCGATGCCTTCCAGACGCTGGAGCAGGCGTTGCCCTATCGCCAGCATTTCATTGGCGTGGGACTCGACAGCGGCGAACGCGGCAACCCGCCGGAGAAATTCGCCCGCGTGTTCGCGCGCTGCCGCGAACTGGGCCTGCACATCGTCGCGCACGCCGGCGAAGAAGGCCCCGCGCAGTACATCCGCGATGCGCTCGACCTGCTGGGCGCGCAGCGCATCGACCATGGCGTGCGCTGCGTCGAAGACCCGCAACTGGTCGAGCGCCTGGCCCGCCAGCGCATTCCACTGACCGTGTGCCCGCTGTCGAACGTGAAACTGCGCGTGTTCGACACCCTGGCCGCGCACAACATGGCCACGCTGCTCGGCGCGGGCCTGTGTGTCACGGTGAACTCCGACGACCCGGCCTATTTCGGCGGCTACCTGAACCAGAACTTCCTGGAAACCTTCAACGCGCTGCCCGACCTGGACGCCGGCCACGCCGTGCAACTGGCCCTGAACAGCTTCGAAGCCAGCTTCGTGCCCGAAAACCGCAAGGCGCGCTGGCGCGCCGACCTGTCGCGCACGGTGCAACAGGTGTCGCAATAGCACAGGCATCGAAGTAGAACAGGTGCCTGACACCGCGGCCGGACGCCACTACGCGCCACGGCGGCCCCAGGAACCTGCCCAACCAGGCCACCCGCGGATGCCCGCGCGCCATTCCTGGCACAATGAGCCCCAGCGGCGGCGCCTGGCGCCGCGTTGACCAACCGCCCCGGAGACCGAGTCTTGCCTCAAGAACAACAAGGCCTGCAGATTATCCAGCACCTGGGCCAGACCTACCGCGCCATGCAGGCGGCCTTCAGCAGCCGCGTGGGCCATGCCCTGCCACGCTGGCGCATTTTGCTGACGCTGCATGAATGCGGACAGTGCTCGCAGAAAATGCTGGCCGAGCGCTGCCGCCTCGACCCCGCTTCGCTCACCCGCCTGCTGCAAGCCATGCAACAGCAGGGCTGGGTCACGCGCAGCGCCGATCCGAACGACAACCGCGTCACCAACGCCAGCCTGACGGCGGCCGGCCAGGCCGTGGTGAACGCGGCCATGCCGCGCCGCGCGGCCTTTTTCGAAGAATCGCTGCAGGGCTTGTCCAACGAGGAAATCCAGGCCCTGACGCACGCGCTGGACACGCTGGAACGCAACTTCGCGCAGGCGGCCCTGCCGCGCACCCAGGGCGGCTGACCGCCCCGGCGCGCAAGATCAGAAAGGCACCATCAGCTTCAGCGACGCCCGGTGGCTCTGGATGTGCGATGAGAACTCCCCGTCGTACTGCAGCCGGAAATCGACGCCGCCGGCATTCGACACCTGCAGGCCCGCCCCTAGCCGGCCGATCACGTCGTCCACGGGCAGGGAAGTCTCGAACGTCCCCGTGCCGTCCGGCGCCCCCTGCAGGCGCGCCCGCGCGGTGTATTCGTCTTTCGACAAGAAAGACACCCCGCCGTAGGCAAACGGCCGCATGACGGCGCCGTTGTCCAGCGATACCTTGCCGCCCACCTCCAGCATGGGCGACAGGCCCAGCACGAACGCATTGCTGCTTTCCACCTCCAGGTGCATGGCGTTGCCCGATTCGCTGTAGCGGGGCATGTGCGTGTACAGCGCGTCCAGGTCGACATAGGGCTTCAGGTAGAACTTGTCGCTGGCGAAGGTGCGCGCAATGCGCAGGCGCAGCGCGGCGCCGTAGATGTCCGGGCTGGAACTGGCGGTGCTCTGCAGGCCGGGGATGCGGATGCGGCGGTCGACGTCGTACTGCCCATAGCCGCCACCCAGGCCCGCGGAGAAGGTCCAGGGGCCGGCCTCGCGCTTGAGCACCACGCCGGCGTAGCCGCTGTCGCCTTTGCCGCTGACGCGGCCGTCGTCGCCGCGCAGGTGAGTGTTCTCGTAGGCGACCGAACCGCCGAGAAACCAGCCCGGGCTGACCTGGCGCTGCCCGCCGAACTGGTACGTCACGCCATCCAGCGAAAAGCCCGACACGCCGCCGTCGCCATCCTGGTTGGTGCTCAGGCCCGACACCTGGCCCCAAAGGCAGTCCTGCTCGCCGGTCAGCGCGTCGCCGGCAAGGAACGCGGGACACGACATCATGGCGCCGGCGAAGCGCGCCATGCTGGCCTGCATCTGCGCGGCCGGCGCTACCGCCACGCCGGGCGACAGATCTGACAGTTGATCGGAATAGGCGTCCGCGCCGCCCCGCGAGGCAGTATCCAGCGCGGCGAACAGCGGCGCCATGGCGGCATTGCCGCCCAGATCCCAGGCGCGCTGCAGGTGGCGCGCCACCGCGCGGGGATTGTCGCCCAGCCCCATTGACGGCGCCGCGAAATCGGCGCTCGCGGCGCGCACGCGCACGCTATTGCCCAGCAGCCTGGCGTCGTAGTCGATCACCGCGCTGTCCAGCGCCTGGGGTACCCCCTGGATGTCGCCTTCCAGCGTGGCCACCGTGACCTCGCGTCCGGGCAGCAAGGTAATGGGTTGCACATCCAACTGGCCATCCAGGCGGGTGTCGCCCTGCACGACCATGTGCGGCGCTTTCAGGCGCTCGAAATCCACATCGGCCTGCAGGATGCCGCCAGACTGCAGCGTGAAGTCGCCGGTAACCGTCAGCGTGTCGAACGCGCCGGCCTTGCCGATGGCCACCCGGCCCGCGTTGTCGATATTGGCCTGGTACAGGGTGGCATCACCCAGGAAGCCGCCGCGCGCGTTGTCGACATCGCAGGCGACGCCGCCGCCGTTCTGGCATTCGATATTGCCGCGGATGCTGCCCGCATTGTTGATGGCGAGCGTGGCGGCGCCAGCCGGGGCCAGCGCTAGCGCCGCGCCCGTGCCGCTCAGCGCGGCGCCATCGTGCCGCACCGCCGCGCCCCCCTGCCCCGCAATGATCTGGCCATCGGCGCCCACGTTCAGCACATTCTGCGCTGGACTCGCCACCCACACGCCGTAGCCGCTGGAGCCACTGCCGCCAGTCACCGAACCATTGACGTTGACAGTGACGGCGCCCGCGCCGTCACCGCCGGCGCTTTGCGCGAAAATGCCCGTGGAGCCCGCGCCCGCGGCGACAATGCTGCCTGCCTGCGTCACCGTGACCTCCGTCCCCGAGCCCGAGCCGCCAATGCTGCCGGCGAAACCCTGTGAGATCGTGCCGCCGTCGCCCGCGCCGTCCGGAACGAGGCCGCCGCCCAGCCCGCCCCCGCCGCCGATGGATTGGGCGAGAATGCCGAACGCGCCAGCGCCGCTGGTGACAATGCTGCCGTTCACGTCGACGGTCACCGCGCTCCCGTTGCCGCTGCCGCCGGTGACGGCCGAGCCGTCGGAGTTCATGCCCGAGGGCTGCCATTGGCTCGCGTCCAGTTGCACCGCCTGCGCCGTATCGCCGGCAATACCGCCCCCGCCGCCGATCGACTGCGCGACCAGCGCATGCGCGCCCGCGCCCGTGGTGCTGATCACGCTGCCAGCGTTCAGCGCCAGGCTCACCGCGCCCCCATCGCCGGTTGCGCCGTTGCGTCCGCCCAGCGTCACCGAAGTCAGGTTGTTGGCCGAGCCCGCGCCCGCCAGGCCGCCGCCACCACCTATCGATTGCGCCAACAGGCCGTAGGCCCGGTCGCCCTGCGTGCCGGCATTAATGCCGAGCGTCATGTCCACGGTTCCGCCCGCGCCGGCCAGGCCGCCGTTGCCGCCCACCGACAGTTGCATGGCGTGGCTGTCCTGCTCCAGGTACCTGGAGCTGCTGTTGCCCGCGCCGCCAATGCCCCCGCCGCCGCCGATCGACTGCATCGCCAGGCCGACGGCGTCGTCGCCTTGCGTGGCCACGGCCAGCCAGCCGGCATCCTGGCCCTCGGGCGACTGGATCGTGCCGCCGTCGCCAGCGATGCCCCCCGCGCCGCCGAATGACGCGCCGACCGTGATCGTGCCGTGCGCCTGGTCCGAGCCGTCGGCGCCCTGGCCACCGCCGCCGCCAATGGATTGCAGCAACACCCCGTAGGCGCTGTAGCCCGCCGTGGCAATCTTGTTGTTGTGCGAGCCATCGAAATAGGCGGTGATGGTGCCGCCGTCGCCCGCGACGCCGCCGTTTCCGCCCACGCCGATCGTCGCGTTGGCGCTGACCTTGCTGCCCGTGGCCGTCGACGATCCCCCGGTGCCGCCGCCGCCCCCGATAGACTGCGCCACCAGGCCGTCGGCCCAGTCGCCGCTGGTGGCAATCTGGCCGGCGAAGGTCACGTCGACCTCGCCGCCATGGCCACCCGTTCCGCCCGTGCCGCCCACGTCGACGCCAAAGACGTACGTCGCGCCGGTATCGTCCAGCCGCGCCGAGTTGTCGCTATGAATGCCGATGCGATCCAGGATGGGGTTCGACGACGCGTCCGCGCCGATCGACCCGCCCAGCCCGCCCCCGCCGCCGATAGACTGCAGCAGCACGCCGTCGGCATCGCCGCCTTCGGTGCGGATGGCGCCCAGCAGGGTCGCGGCGACCTTGCCCGCCACATTGCCCGAGCCGCCGTTGGCTCCCAACCCCAGTTGCAGGCGGCCGCTGGGCGAATCTTCGTCCAGGCCCGCCGCCACGCTCATGGTGCCGCCCTGGGACGCGCCGCCTCCGCCGCCGATCGACTGCGCGACAATGCCGCGCGAGCCGGAACCGAGCGTGCGGATGGTGAAGTTGGGGTTCAGCGTAATGTTCACGTCGCCGCCCACGCCGCCGCTGCCGCCCGTGCCGCCCAGCGCCAGGTTCACCTTCAGCGTGGCCGGCCCGCCATGGGCGTAGGAATTGCTGCTGCCCACGCCCCCGTTGCCGCCGCCGCCGCCGATGCTTTGGGCCAGCACGCCATTGGCATAGTTGCCATAGGTGATGATGCTGGATGCCGGCACGCCGCTGGCGGAAGGCGGCAACAGCAGCGACGGCGGCGCGGCCGCGTAGGCGGCGCCGCTGTCGCCCAGGCTGACATTCACCGTCGCGCCGTCGCCGCCCGCCGAGCCCTGCCCGCCCAACGACATGCCGGCCTGCAGCGAAAGCGTGTTTTCGTCGCCCAGCAGCGCCGACAGCGTGGACGCATCGCCCCCATTGCCGCCGCCCCCGCCGATGCTCTGCGCCACCACGCCATGCGATCCATCGCCCAGCGTGGCCACGGTCGTGCCCTGGACCAACGTCACGCTCGTCGCGCACGTGGCGTCCCCTGCCGGGCAGGCGTCTCCGCCGCTGCCGCCATCGCCGCCCACGGCCGCCGAGAACGTGAAGGCCACCGATGCGCCTTCACCCGTGGGCACCGCGGCGACCAGCTCGCTGGCCACCGAACTGCCGCCGCTGCCGCCGCCGCCGCCGATGCTCTGGGCCAGGACGCCGAACGCGTCGTTGGGCGCATAGGTTTCCGGGTCGATGTCCGGGCTGGCAAAGTCCATGCCCGTGCCGACAAAAGACTTGGTCAGCTTGACCGTCGATGCGCCGCCATCGCCGCCAGCGCCCCCGCCCCCGCCGACCACCACTGCCGCGGTGAAACCGAGGTCTTCGGTCGTATAGTTGGCCGCGCCGCCCGTGCCGCCGCCCCCGCCGATCGATTGCGACAACACGCCAATCGAATGCGCGCCCCCGGTGGCGGCAACCAGGCTTTCGAGGCTGACGACGGAACTGCCGCCCACGCCGCCGCCGCCCGCCTTGCCGCCCAGTTGCAGGGCCAGGAACGATTCCACGGCGTCCGTCTTGGTGCTGCCGCCGTTGCCGCCGCCGCCGCCCACGCTTTGCGCGATGACCCCCGGCGCGTAATTGCCGTGGGTGGCGACGGTGGTAAGAAAACCGTACGGCGGAATATCGCAGGCGCTGTCATTGGCGATGCACACCGAGCCTCCATTGCCGCCGCTGCTGCCCGTGCCGCCGATGGCAAGCGCGGCGCCCGCCGACAGCGACAGCGTGTCGCCGCCGTTGCCACCGCCGCCGCCCACCGACTGGGCCAGCACGCCCGCGCTGTAGTTGCCGAATGTCTGGATGTTGCCAAACCCCTGCGCGATAGACACCGTGCCGCCATCGCCGGCGCTGGCGCCCGAGCCGCCCACGGTGACCACGCCGTTGGCATCGCCCCCGCTGCCGCCCCCGCCGCCGATCGATTGCGCCAGCATCCCCACCGCGGCATCGCCCGTGGTGGTGATCGCCGCCTGGTTGTTGATCCATACACTGCCGCCCGAAGAGGGCGTTTCACCGGCCGCGTTGCCCCCCACGCTGAGCGCGCCGTTGGCGCTGCCCGCCGCGCCGCCGCCGCCGCCGATGGACTGGGCGACGATGCCATGCGCGCTGTACCCGCCCGTGGTGATCGTTCCGTAGTTCGTAATGTTGACCTGGTTGGCGGCGCCGCCTCCGGCGCCATCGCCCCCCAGCGCCACGGCCGCGGAAGTATCCACGCCGCCCGCGCCACCGCTGCCGGCAATGGATTGCGCCAGCATGCCGTAGGCATGATCGCCGGTGGTAGACAGCGTGGCCAGGCTGGAAATGGTGGCCTGGCCAGCATCACCGCCGTTGCCGCCGTTACCGCCCTGCCCTCCGAGCACGGCCACGAAATCGCCGCCCGTGCCGCCGCCGCCGCCGATGGAATGCGCCAACATGCCGGTCGCGAAATCGCCCGTCGTAGAAATGGCGGCGCCAGATTGCGCCGAGATATAGACATCGCTGGCGTTTCCGCCGAATCCGCCGCCGCCGCCCTGGCCGGCCAGCGCCGTGCCGTCGCCTCCGTCGCCGCCCTGGCCGCCCAGGCTTTGCGCCACGACACCCAGGATGTTGTCGCCATGGGTCGTTACGCTGGCCTCGGAATACATGTTCACGATGGCCGAACCGCCCGTGCCGCCGTTGCCGCCCGAGTGGTCTTTGGGAGGCCCCATGCCGCCTTTGCCCCCGATGGCCCGGGCGGCGATACCCGCGCCTTCCACCGTCACGTCCGAGGAAGCATTCGCCACATCGAGGACGATGGAGCCGTAGGCATCCACGGTGACCTGCTGAGTCCAGCTGCTTGAGTCGCCGCCGCCGTTGCCGCCGTTGTCGCTGTTGTCCGACGATGCGGTTCCGTCGCCGCCGACGCTCAGGGCATTGATGCCGAAGACCTGGGCGTCGGCATACGCCTGCCAGTAGCTTGAAATGCTGCCTTTGTGCACCACCTGCACCGTTCCGCCGGTTCCCGCGTTGCCGTTATTGTCGCCACCTTGCCCGCCGGCCGACTGCGCGAAAATCGCCGCGCCCGTGGTATTGGTGAGCAGACGCGCGGCACTGTTGCCCAGGTTGATGACGCCTGTATCGGTAACGGTTACCGTGCTGGCGTTGCCGCCATTGCCGCCCCACTGATCTCCATAGTCCAAGGTGGGGTCATTCTGGTTGCCGCCGTTTCCGCCGGCCGCCAATGCATAAATGCCGAACAGGCCTTCCTCGGAGGTAAGCGCCGAGCTGTTCATGGCGAGCGTGCCGGAGTTGGTGACGGACACGGCTTGCCCGAGTCCGCCGTCGCCGCCGTTGGAGTTGTTGTTGTGGTTGTCGGTCGCGCCCGAGCCTCCCAGCGACCGCGCCTGGATCAGGCTGTTGAACGTATTAGCGGTCGTGCCGTCGTAGGTGATGTTGCCGTAGTTGGTCACGGTCACGTAGCCAGACTGCCCCCCCGAGCCCTCGTCATAGCCTTGACCGCCCCGAGAGTACGCCGTAACCACGCCAGGTGATCCCGTGAATCCGTCATAGCCGGCGCCTTCGCTGTAGATCGTCGAATCGGCGCTGAAATCCCCGTACACCGTCATGGGCACGTCCGGCCCGGTCTCGCCCGTTTTATTGTCGTCGTCCGCGTCGTCGCCGCTGCACTGAGTAAAGGCATAGCTGTAATTGCCGGCGGGCACTTCGTTGTTGTCGGTCGTCGACCAGCACTGGGCCGCCTGCGCCGCCGTCGCTGCCGCCCAGCCGCATGCCCCCAATGCCGACACGATCGCCATGCGCAGCGCGGTCTGGCGCATTGAAGGAACGTTCACGGAAAGGCCACGTCGGTCGGACAGAGCTCGCTTCATGTTCTTGAATTTCCAGAGAAGCCGCGTCGCACACATGTTTGCGTGCCCTGGCGGGCAAGAGATGCGCAGGCGCCTGCCTGGCTCCCCGATTCTCCGTTTCGAGATTTGATCGGACAAGTTTTTTTCGACGAAATGCCCGGATCGCTCGACGAAAAGTGTGCATGCCCCACAGCGCCGGCACGGCACGGCCGCGCCCCGCCTGTGCGTGCAACGCTTGACACTAGCGCGGCGAACACATATCGTACGATATATCTTACGACATAAGGGGATGCGTCATGCACGCCTTTTTTCACGAATTTTTCGGCCAGCGCGCCTTCGGCATGGGCCGGTTTCCCCATCACCTGCACCCGGGCGGCCGACGCGGGCACCACGGCGGCCACGGCCGCATGGGCGACGGCCACGGCATGGGCGGCGACGGCCACGGCATGATGATGCGCGGCCGCAAGTTCGGCTCCGACGAACTGCAATTGATGCTGCTGGTGCTGCTGGAAGAACAGCCCCGCCACGGCTATGAGTTGATCAAGGAACTGGAAACCCGCTCGAACGGTTTCTATACCCCCAGCCCCGGCGTCATCTACCCGGCCCTCACCTATCTGGAAGAGCTGGACTACACCACCGTGCAAGCCCACGGCAACCGCAAGCGCTACCACCTGGCCGCGCCCGGCCTGGCCCACCTGGATGCCAACCGCGAGCGGGCCGCACTGCTGTTCGCGGGCCTGCAGCACGCCGCCCGCAAGATGGCCTGGATGAAGCAAGCCTGGCAAGGCGAGGCCGGTGTGCAGGAAGCCGAGCAGGCCAGCGGGTGGCTGCGGGAATTCGTCGAAGCGCGGCGCGCCCTGAAAGAAGCGCTGCTGCACAGCACCGATGCCGACGCCGCCGAGCAGCGCCGCGTGGCCGCCATCCTGCGGCGCGCCGCGGCCGAGATCCTGGGCAAGGAGTCCTGTGATCCGGCTTAGCGCCGACTGTGCAAAGGATACTCATGACCCCCTCAATTTCTTCCGACCGTCTTGCCGTGCAGAAAGTACGGCACGCGCTCAAGGCGCGCCTGCTGCGGGTGCGCCGCGTACAGCGCGTCGGCCCCTACCTGCTGCGCGTCACCCTGGCGGGCGAAGAGCTCGCCGGCTTTGTGTCGGCCTCGTTCGATGACCACGTCAAGCTGTTCCTGCCGGCGGGCGACGGCCCGCCCGCCTTGCCCGCCATCGGTCCGCAAGGGCCGGTATATGCCGACGATGCCCCGCGCCCGGTCACGCGCGACTACACGCCGCGCCGCTACGACGCCGCGGCGGGCGAACTGGATATTGATTTCGTGCTGCATGGGCATGGTCCCGCGGCCAGTTGGGCGGCCCAGGCCGCGCCCGGACAGTACCTGGGCGTGGCGGGCCCGCGCGGCTCGTTCGTGATTCCGCCCGACTTCGACTGGCACCTGCTCATCGGCGACGAAACCGCCCTGCCCGCCATCGCCCGCCGCCTGGAAGAACTTCCGGCCGGCAAACGCGTGCTGGCCGTCATTGAAACCCGCCATCCCAACGCCCGCATTGCCTTGCCCACCCGCGCCGACCTCAGCCTGCAATGGGTGCACGACAGCGCCGACGCGGGCGGCGGCCCGCCCGTGCTGGAACGCGTGGTGCGCCGCCTGCAGCTGCCCGAGGGCGAAGGCTATATATGGGCCGCTGGCGAATCCGCCGCCATCCGCGGCATACGCCAGCACCTGGTGCAAGAGCGCGGCATCGACAAGTCGCGCATCCGCGCCGCCAGCTACTGGCGCCGCGGCGCCGCCGGCGCGCACGAAGTATTCAGCGATTGAGATGGCGTTCGCGAAGCGTGCCTGAATTCTGGCGCCGCCAGGCATCGCGCGCGTGATGCGCCTCGGGCGCACAACCGTGTCAGGCACCTGCGGCGCCTGACCCGTGCAACGCCGCCTGCCAGGTGTCTGGCTCCCGCAGGGTGCCTGACACCGTACGACGGATACACCTCGAACACACAACCGTGTCAGGCACCTGCGGAGCCTGACCCGTGACAACGCCGCCTGCCAGGTGTCTGGCTCCCGCAGGGTGCCTGACACCGCTGGGCACAACTACGCCGACCCGCGCAAGAACCGCTCGAACAACTCCACCGACCCCATCTGCCCGCCTTTGAGCATGACCTCGATACCGTCCAGGGCCGGCGCGTCGCTGTGCAACCGGCACAGGGCCACGCCCGGTTCGATGCGGGCCAGGTGCGACAGGCCCCAGGCATCGAGCGCCTGCATGGCCAGGCTGGAACTGTCGCCCCCCGCCACGCCCAGGCGGGCGACGCGCACCCGCCGCAGCACGGCATCCAGCAGGCGGCCGCCGGCGCGCGCCAGCGCCTGGCTGTGCACGCCGGCCGTGCGCTGGCCCTGCGCATTGTCGATCCAGGCCAGCACATGACGGCCGGCGCGCAGCGCCTGCTCCAGCTCGGCCGCGCACGCATCGCGATACGCCTCGTCGCCGGCCGCCAGGCGCAGCGGATCGAGCCGGATTTTCTGGTACGAGCGCGCGGCCTCGACCTGGCGCGCCGTCATCGGCGACAAGCTGCCGGCCAACAGCAGTACCGGCCCGCAGGCGGGCGCCCAGGCATCGGGCGGCGCGGCCGCGGCATCGCCCCAATGCGCGCCCAGCGCCTCTATGACGCTGCTGGCTCCTACCGCCAGCAAGGGCTCGCCCGCCGCCGCCCGCGCCAGCACGGCGCCGATCGTCTCCAGATGCGCGGCCTCGGCCACGTCGAACAGCACCGCGTCCGCCCCTTCCTTGCGCAACGCCTGCAGGCGCGCCGACACGGCATCCGGCCCGGCCGCGCTAGAGCGGCAGTCCACCAGCCCGACGCGCCCCGCGCCCAGCTCGGCGAAATGGCGGCGCAGGTCGGCCTCGTGCATGGGCGTGACCGGATGACGGCTCATGGTGGGATGGCGGTCGATGCGATGCACTTCGCCGTCGGCCGCGGCGTACAGCTGCGCGTATACACAATAGCGCCCCAGGCTCGGCTGCCCGCCAATGATCATCGGCCACGGCTGGCGCAGCGCGCCGCCCAGCACTTGCATCGCCACCGCGATATTGCCCACCTGCGCCGCGCTATCGAAGGTGGAACACACCTTGTAGTGCACCACGCGCGGCCCCAGCGCGGCCAGGAATTGCGCCACCGGTTGCAGGGTCTCGCGCATGGCCTGCGGGGCCATCGCGCGCGTGGCGCCGGCGATGCCCAGGCAATCCAGCGGCCCGGCGCGCTCGCGCTGCGCCGCCGTGGGCACGCCGAAGAACAGCAAGCTGCGCAAACCCGCGCGGGTGGCCGTGGCCAGCGCGTCGGTCGCGCCGGTGAAGTCGTCGCCGTAATACGCCAGGCGCGGCGCGGGCAGGCTCATCGCGCGCCGAAAAAAGCCAGGGCACGCGCCAGTTCGGGCGCCTGGCGCGCATGCTCTGCCAAGCTGGCGCCGGTCCGCGCCGCGTCCCAGGCCTGGCGAATGCTGGCCACGCCGGCGGCCGCGCCGTCCGGGTGCGCCAGAATGCCTCCGCCCGCCATGAACAGCAGATCGTCGCGGCCAATGGCGTCCCAGGTAGCCGGCACGGTGCCGGCCCACTGCCCGGACGAAAACGCCGGCATCACCGTATCGTCGCGGTCCAGCCCCTGCGCCAGCGGCGTATAGCAGTCGCGCGCGCCACTGATCACTTCGTCGTCCGGTTGCGAGAACTTGCCCTGCAAGCCATGCACGTGCATATGATCCACGCCGGCCAGCCGCCACAGCGTCTGGTAGGCCTGGAAGCCGATGCCCAGCAACGGATGCCGCGACAGCGCGCCAAAGCCGTTGCGGTGCCCATGCAGCACCAGCGGCGTATGCCGGCGCAGGGTCTGAATGGCGGAATAGCCACAGGCATTCAGACTGGCCATGACGCAGCTGCCGCCCTCGCGCTCGACCAGGTCGGCATGGCGCCGCATGGCGTCGGTCTCGTCGGTAATATTGAACGCCACCATGACCTGCCTGCCGGTGCGCTGGGCATGCTCGCGCACCACCCGCATCACGGCCGGCACGCGCTGGGCCAGCGGCGCGTGCTCGGGGTCGGCGCAGACCTCGTCGTCTTTAATGAAATCGACGCCCGCCGCGCACAGCCGGCCGACCAGCTCGGCGGTTTCTTCAGCCGAAAAGCCGACATTGGGCTTGATGATGGTGCCCACGAGCGCGCCCTGCGGCACGCCCGCCGCGCGGCGCGTGCCGGCGATGCCCGTGCGCGGAAAATCGAAGCGCGCCCGGTACGCGGCCGGCACGCGCAGGGTTTCCAGGCGCAACCCGGTGACTTCGCCCAGGTCGTACAGGTTGCCCGCCACCGTGCTGGCCAGCGTCGCCAGGTTGGCGCCGATGTTCGCCGGCGGAAACGCGATATCGATGCGGGCGCGCCGCCACGGCCCGGCCTGGCCGCGCCGCTGCAGCAGCGCGTTGGGCAGGCCGGGCTGCGCGGCCTCGTCCAGCAGTTGCACAGACTCTACCGTAGCGCGCGCGCGGGCGCGCAATGCGTCGGTCTCGCCCGCCACGCGGGTAAAGGTGCCGCACGATTGCTCGCCGGCCATCACCTCGGCCACCGCGGTCGGGTCCAGCGGCGTCTCGATGAGATAGCTGGCCAGGATGCGCTCGCCGCTCATTCCTGCTCCAGGCTGGGAAACGGCCGCACCGGATCGCTGCCGTCCCAGCCCTCGGACGCCTCGCGAATCTGCTGGAACATGCGGCCCTTCGGGCCCGACACTTCCGACAGCTCGATCACCGTGCCGGGGTGGTATTCGGTGTCGAAGTAAATAAAGCGGCCGCGCGCGCCGACCTCGCCGCTCATCTTGGGCTTGAACCCCTGCGCCAGCAGGCGCCGCAGGTCGCCGTCGTAGTCTTGCGTCCAGTAGGCCACGTGTTGCAGGCCGGTGCGGCCCGCCTGCTGGAAGTCGCGGTACATCGAGGGCACGTCGTTGCGGGTCTGGATCAGCTCGACCTGCACATAGCCCGAATTTGCCAGCGCCACCGAATTGTGCGGCTCGTAGGCCTGGCCGTCGTAGCGATAGTTGACGATGGGCACGCGCGGGTTATAGAACCAGGGCCCCACGCCCAGGGTCTTGCTCCAGTAGGCCATGGCGGCCTCGATGTCGGGCACCACGTAGCCCAACTGGCGGATCTGGCCGAGGAATCGGCTCATGAAAATGCTCCCGTGCGAAAAAAGGGGTGATCAGTTGTCGAGAAAACCGATGGAAATCCAGGGAATGGCCGCCACCAGCACCAGACCCACCAACAGCGCGCCCATGTAGCCCCAGATCGGGCCGATGCCTTCGTCGGGGTCCACCTTGCCGACCGCGCAGGCGCCGTAGTAGCCCACGCCGAAGGGCGGCGCGAACAGGCCCACGCCCATGGCCAGGATGACCACCATGGCGTACTGCACTTCATGCACGCCCACCGCGCGCGCAATGGGAAACATCAGCGGCCCGAACAGCACGATGGCCGGTATGCCTTCCAGCACGCTGCCCAGCACAATGAACGCCACCAGCGACACCGCCATGAAGGTGAACTTGCCGCCCGGCAGGTTGGCCATGAATTCGGCCAGTTCATGCGCGAAGCCGGACTGGGTCAGCGCCCAGGCCATGGCCGTGGCGCAGCCGATGATGAACAGAATGGCTCCCGACAGCGTGGCCGTCTCGATCAAGATGCCGGGCAGGCGGGCAAAATCGAACTTGCGGTACAGCAGCAACCCGGCCAGCACCGAATACGCGATGCCGATGGTCGAGACCTCGGTGGCGGTCGCCACGCCTTCCACCACCGCCGCGCGGATCACGAAGGGCAAGGCCAGGGCCGGCAGGGCCACCACGAAAGTCTTGCCGATCAGCGCGCGCGAGGCGCGCGGCACGCCGCTCAAGTCTTCATGGCGATAGCGCCACCAGACGATGGCGCACAACGCCAGGCCCAGCACCGCGCCGGGCAGCATGCCGCCAGTGAATAGCGCCGAGATCGACACGCCCGTCACCGAGCCTATCGTGATCAACACGATCGAGGGCGGAATGGTTTCAGTCTGCGCGCCGGTGGTCGACAACAGCGCGATCAGGTCACCCGGCTTGGCGCCGCGCTTTTTCATTTCGGGCAACAGCACCGGCGCAATGGCGGCCATGTCGGCCGTCTTCGAACCCGAAATGCCCGACACCAGGTACATGCCGCCGATCAGCACATAGTTCAACCCGCCGCGCACATGGCCCAGCAGGCTGGACAAGAACTGCACCATGGCGCGCGCCATGCCGGTCATCTCGATCAGCATGCCCAGCAGCACGAACAGCGGCACCGCCAGCAGAATCAGGTGCGACATGCCCTCGTCCAGCCGCCCCACCATGACCAGCATGGGCGTGCGCGTGGTCAGCGCCAGAAAGCCGAAAGTGGCCAGCGCGAACGAGAACGCGATCGGCACGCCCGCGAAAACGCAGGCGCCCACCACGCCGGCAAAAAAGATCAGCAGGTTCAGCTTGCCCAGCGTCATCAGCCACGGGCCGGCCAGCCAGAACACCAAAGAGATGGTCACCGCCGTCAGCAGCGCGGGCATCACCAGCGGCCCGTGCTCGGAACGCAGCAGGCGCACCACGCACACCAGCAGCATCAGCAGCGTGCCGGTCGGCAGCGCCGCGGCGCGCCAGGCATTGCTGATCTCCAGCGCGGGCGTGACGATGATCATCTCTTCGTACGCGTACTCCCAGGCCGGATGGAGCAGCAGCACCAGAAACACCAGCGCCGCGGCCAGCGCGAAGGTGTCCAGGAACGCGCGGGCGCGCGGCGGGCACTTGGTCAGCACCGCCGTCATGCGCATGTGCGCGCCGCGCCGCAGCGCGATCACCGCCCCCAGCATCGACAGCCACAGGAACAGAATCGAGGCCAGCTCGTCAGACCAGACAATGGGCTCGTGCAGCACATAGCGCGCTACTACGCCGGACAGCAGCACCACCACTTCCACCACCACCAGCAACGCCGCCGGCCATTCGCTCAACATGCCCAGGACGCGGTCGGCCTGCGCCAGCAGGGCGGCGCCACGGCACTGCCGGACCGGCGCCCCCGGCAGCGGGCCGGCCGTCCAGGCAGCCTTGCCTTCGTGCCCGGCCGGCATCAGGACACCTTGCCGACAGATTCTTCCAGCAGCGCCCAGGCCTCGACGCCGAACTTCTTCTTCCATTCGTCGTAGAAACCGGCTTTGCGCAATTGTTCGCGGAAGCTCTGCGCTTCGGCCGTGTTGAACTTCAGGCCCTTGGCGGTCAGGTCTTCCTGCAAGGTCGTGTTGAGCTTGACCAGGTCATCGCGCTGCTGCAGGCCCGCTTCGTTGAACGCGCGGGCGTAGATGGTCTTCAGGTCGTCGGGCAGGCCGCGCCAGGCCCGGCCATTGACCACCAGGTGATAGCCGTCCCAGCTGTGGTTGGTCAGCGAGCAGTATTTCTGCACCTCGTACAGCTTGGCGGACTGCACGATGGCCAGCGGGTTCTCCTGGGCGTCCACCACCTTGGTCTGCAGGGCCGAGTACACCTCGCTGAACTGCAGGCTGGTCGGCGCGGCCGACAACGACTTGAACAGCGAAATGCCCATGGGGCTGACCGGCACCCGGATCTTCATGCCGTCCAGGTCGGCGGCGGTGGCCACCTGCCGGGAACTGCTGGTGATCTGGCGAAAACCGTTGTTCCACATTTTTTCCAGCGTGTACAGGCCCACCTTGGCGAACGCGGCGCGGATGCTGTTGCCCAGCTTGCCGTCGACCGCGTTCCATACTTCCTGGTCGTTCGAGAACGCGAAGCCCATGGCCGTGATGGCGCTGATGGGCGCCAGCGTCGCGATCACCATGGTGCCCGCGTTGAACATATCAATGCCGCCGCTGCGCACCTGCGCCAGCATGTCGGTATCGCCGCCCAGCTGGTTGTTGGGGAACACCTGCACCTGCATGCGCCCGTTGCTTTCCTTGGCCACGCGGGCCGCCGCTTCCTGCGCGCGGACGTTCAGCGGATGGCTGGTCGGCAGGTTGTTGCCGTACTTGAACACGTATTCGGGCGTGGCGCTGGCGGCGAGCCGCGGCACGCCGATCATGGTGGCGGCCAGGGGCAGGCCCGCCAGGGTGCGCAGCGCGCTGCGGCGCGTGAAGGTCTTGTTATGCGTCATGGCACTGTCTCCTGTGCACAGCTCGCCGGCTCGGGCCGGCGATGTTGGAAATATCCGCGCCCGCGCGCCCGCCCGGGCGCCGGTGGCGGGCTTGAATCAATTGCAGCGGGCGTGCATTCCGCCGTCCACGAACAGCTCCACGCCGTTGATGTATCGCGCTTCGTCCGAAGCCAGGAACACCGCCGCATGGGCCACGTCCCACCCGTCCCCCATGCGGCCGGTGGGCGACAGCTTGTTGCGCGCCTCGACCATTTCCTGGGTGTTCTGGTAGAAGCCCGAGATCTGCTGGTAGATATGCGGGGTATCCATCACGCCCGGCAGAATGCAGTTGGCGCGGATACCCTTGGCGGCGTATTGCAGCGCCACGCTCTGCGTAAACGAATTCACCGCGCCCTTCGAGGCCGCATAGGCGCAGTACGCATAGCCCGTCCAGCGCACGCCGCCCAACGCGCCGATATTGATGATGGCGCCGCGGCCGCGCGCCTCCATGTGCGGCAGCACGGCCTTGCAGGTCAGGAACATGCTCTTGACGTTCACCGTCATGACGCGGTCCCAGACGTCTTCGCCGGTTTCCACCGGACCGCCCTGCGAGGTAATGCCGACATTGTTGTGCAGCACGTCGATCTGCCCGTACCGCGACAGCGCCTCGCCCACCACGCGCTCGATGTCGGCAAAACGGGTCACGTCGGCCTGCACGCCCACGGCCTCGTGGCCCTCGGCGCGGATCGCATCCTGGGTGGCCTGCGCGGCCTCGGCCACGCGGTCCACCGCCACCACGCGGGCGCCTTGCCGGGCATACGCGGCCGCGGCGGCCTTGCCATTGCCCCAGCCCTCGCCCACCGAGCCGGCCCCGAACACCAGCGCCACGCGGCCGGCCAGCTTGCCTGTCGTCTCCATTGTTTTCCTTGTGTGCGCCCACGGGCGCGACTGCAGATAGCTGCGTAGGATAGGGTCGCCCCGCGTGATTTCCCAAGCCGGTTTTTTGATGGTTTTTGAGGTCCATCTCGGCAAAGCGTGTAATGTATAGCCCGCTAGTTTTGGCCTATCGGGAGAACCCCCAATGCCCCAGGCATTGCCCACCGTGATTGATATTGCGCGACTGGCCGGCGTCTCGCCGGCCACCGTCGACCGCGCGCTGCACCGCCGGCCGGGCGTGCGGCAGGCCACCCTGCAGCGGGTGCTGAAAGCGGCCGCCGAACTGCAATACCTGCCCCAGGCCGAGCTGTACGCCGCCATGGCGCCGCCGCCCATGCGGCTGCTGTTCATCCTGCCCCACCGCAGCAGCCGCTTCCTGTGGATGCTGGGCGAATGGGTGCGGCATTCGCAGGAACACTGGGCGCCCTACAACGTCAGTTGCCGCGTCGCGCCGGTGGAAAGCTTCGATCCCGATGCGCTCACCCACATCCTGCTGCGCCGGGGCAAGCAAAGCGATGGCGTGGCCTTCATGGCGCTGGAGCATCCCAAGGTGCGCGAAGCCGTGGCCGAGCTGGCCGACCGCGGCATTCCCAGCGTCACGCTGGTGTCCGATCTTTCGCATTCGCGGCGCAGCGCCTACGTGGGTCTGGATAACCGCGCGGCCGGCCGCACCGCGGCCCACCTGATCGGCCGCTTTCTGGGACCAGGGCGGCGCGGCGCCAAGGTGGCGCTGCTGGCCGGCTCGCTCAGCTACCGCGCGCACGAAGAGCGCGAAGCAGGCTTCCTGCACCTGTTCGCCGAGCAATACCCGCAAATGCGCGTGGTGGGCCTGCGCGAAGGCTATGACGACCCGGACACCAACTACCGCCAGACGCTGGCGCTGCTGAAAGAACACCCCGACCTGGCCGCCATCTACAACATCGGCGGCGGCGCCGAAGGCATCGGCCAGGCCCTGAAAGAACGCGGCAAGCAGCACGACATCGTCTTCATCGGCCACGGCCTCACGCCCGACACGCGCGGCCTGCTCATCGACGGCGGCATGGATGCGGTCATCAACCAAAGCCCGCTGACCACCATCCTGAACAGCATCCGCATCTTCACCAACCTGCGCGACCACCGCAGCACCTTGTCAGGCGTGGAAGCCACGCGCATGGATGTGATTTTTCGCGAGAACCTGCCGTAGCGGGTTGGGGTGCCGCGCGGCGGAATCGCGGTAGCAGGGTCAGGGCGGCTGGCTCAGGTGACAGGTTCAGGGCGCCAGCATCACACTGCCAGTCGTCTTGCCGGACTCCAGGTCGCCATGCGCCTGGGCCGCGCGTGCCAGCGGATACTCGTGCGCGGCGCCCCGCACAATGCCCTGCCGTATTGCCGCGATTACCGCCTGCGCGGCCACGGCGTACGCTTCCTGGTCCGCCGCATAGGCCATGATGCTGGGGCGCACCAGCATCGGCCGCAGCTCGCTCACCGCAACAGGCGGAATCGGGCCGCCCGCCTGCCCCACCGACGCCACCACGCCCAGGGGCCGGGTGCTGGCCAGCGTCTTGCGCAGCATATCGCCGCCTATGCCATCGACCGCGAAATCGACGCCCTTGCCGTCCGTCAGCCGGGCCACTTCCCCCACCACGTCCGCCGCGCGGCCCACGATCACATGGTCCGCGCCGTGTTCGCGCGCAAGGCTGGCTTTCTCGGGCGAGCTGGCCGTGCCGATGACCGTACAGCCCAGGTCATGCGCCCAGCGGGTCAGCGTGGCGCCCAGGCCGCCCGCGGCGGCATGAACCAGCACGATCGTGCCGCGCGCGGCCGGGTAAACGCGCGTCAACAGCATGTGCGCGGTCATGCCGCGCAGAAAAGACACGGCGGCCACCTTGGTGTCGATGCCGTCCGGCAGGCTGATCGCACGCCACGCCGGCAACAGCCGCGTGGCCGCATAAGCGCCGGGAATGCCGGCATAGGCCACCCGCTCGCCCACGCGCACATTGCTCACGCCCTCGCCCACCGCCTCCACCGTTCCCGCCCCCTCCACGCCCAGAACCGCGGGCAGCGGCAAGGGATACAGGCCCATGCGATGGTAGATGTCGATGAAATTCACGCCGATGCCGTCGTGGCGCAGGCGGATCTCGCCAGGTCCCGGCGCCTGCGGGGCGCAGTCCACAACAATGAAATTGCCCACATCGCCCGTGGCGACGAGTTGCACTTGCTGATCCATGGCTGACCTCCAATGTACGAGCCAGCATAGTCCCACCAGGCCAAATGCGAGTAAATTCCCTAAACACTCACATCAATTGTGAAGAAATTAACCGATGAACTGGGACGACCTGCGTCACTTCCACACCCTGGCCACGGCCGGCTCGCTGTCCGCCGCGGCACGGATGCTGGCGGTCGAACACGCCACCGTGGCGCGCCGCATCGCGGCGCTGGAAGCGTCCTTGGGCATGTTGCTGGTCGACCGGCGCGGCCGCCGCTGGACCCTGACAGCCGACGGCGAACGCATCGCGGCCATCGCCGCGAAAATGGATCACGAAGCGCGCGCCGTCCAGCGACGCGCCGACAGCGCACGCTCCGCGTTGTCCGGCACCGTCAGCGTCAGCGCCCCGCCCGCCCTGGCGGCGCAGGCCCTGACCGCGCCGCTGGTGGAACTGCAGCAGCGCCATCCCGGCCTGACCATCCGCATCATCGGCGAAGCCCGAGCCGCCTTGCTCGACCGCGCCGAAGCCGACCTCGCCATCCGGCTGTCCCGCCCAGAAAAAGGCGATCTCACAATTACCAAGCTGGGCAAGGTGGACTTTCGCCTGTACGCCAGCCCCGCCTACCTGGCGCACACCAGCGAAGCAGACTGGCGCTTCATCGGCTCCGACGGCCCGCTGGCAAAAGCCCCGCAGCAGGCAGCGCTAGAACGCTACGCGGCCGGGCGGGTGTTCGCGTTCTACTCCGGCAGCCTGGACATCCAGCAAGCCGCCGCGCGCAGCGGCGCGGGCATCGCCGCGCTGCCCGATTTCATGGGAATGACGGATGCCGCGCTGGTTCCGGTGACGCCGGGAACAAGGCTGGTGTCGCGAGATATTTGGCTGGTTGTGCACACCGACCTCAAGCGCGCAGCGGCGGTGAAGGCGGTGATGGGACAGTTGCGGCAGGTGTTCGCGCGCAGGCGCGGGGAAGGTGAACCGGATGCATCAGGTGTCTGACTCCCGGAGGGTGTCAGACAGCGATGTGTGCTGAAGCTTTATGCTCCGGTGTCTGACACCCTTGCGGGAGTCAGACACTTGATGAGCATGGCGCAGAGCGCTACCAAGCGCTCCCGAGTTCCGAAAAAAACGTCAGACGTTGAACACACGTTTAAACGTTGATCGGTCTGCAAAGGCCTGTGAATGCCAGGTTTCGCCGGGGAAATCAGGCCACGGCCTTTGCGGGAATCGCTGGAAGTACCCCCAGTTGTACGCCCGTAGGGGTATCGGAATGATAGATCAGTCTGGATGCGGGTGCCAGGGCTGCACTCGCCAGGATAAAACGGTTATGGCGCAGACCGCATTGTTGGCTGACGCATGGAGCGGTACGCGATGAGATGCAGGGGAACGGGCCGCTGTGGCCCAGACCTTGGAGAACTCTCATGGCAGACCATCACAACCGCCACAATCCGCTGGGGCAAGACGCCCTGTTCACCACGCCGGCCTCGCTCATGCTCGACGCCCGCCTCACGCCGCTGGAGCGTAATGGTTGGCAGGTTCTGCGCATGCTGCGCTCTGCCGAGGGCATCAGTCCGCTGGCGAATCTGGGGCAGTTGCGCCGCTATCTCACCTCCACCCCGCTGGGCCAGAGGGCCGGGTACGAGACGGCCTGGTGCGTTCTCGTTGTGCTTCGGCTGACGGGCTGGATCAGCCTGGAAGGCCAGCACCGCGATCCTCTAACCGGCCATGTGCTCAGCGAGCTGTATCAGGTTCACAAAAGCGCCCTGCACTTCCAGCAGGCCTCCGCGCTCTATGCCAGTCTGCCCGCGCTTTTGCAAGGGTCTATCGGCCACGAAAACAATCAGGTCGATCGGGTGGCCGCCCACATTCAGGCAACTTTGGCGCAGGCACCTGAAGCCACTTCCATTACGGCCCACGATCAGCCCTGCGATGACGATGATTTGCCCCCGACGCCGCCGTCGCAGGCGAGCGAAGCAGCCGACCCACTGCCATTGTCTGGCGATTCCGCTGGCAGCACGCTTGCGAGGTTGCTATTCCAAGCTCACATAGTGATTTTTCAAACTCATCAGGTTTTGGGCGCCTAAGCTCTACCAGTTTTCGGTCGATTGCTTGCCGTCCAATCCCCGTAAGATTAGAGGCTTGATCTCCCGCTGCCATGGGCACAATCAGACACATCCCTTGACGCGGAGCACGTCGGTTGCTCAGACGATTATCTGTAATAACCACCAATTCAATGCCTGGGTTGGCATCCACAAACTGCCAACCCTCTTCCGAGGTTACGCACGCGGCACGCGATGAATGACCACTTTCGATCAACAATGCACAGGTGAAGGCAACGGCCTCTGACTGGCTGTCAGCGATCACTGCAATCAAGGGCTCATTTTGTTGAATGCTATTCTGCAGTTCGAGCTTGGATTCTCGGCGGCCACTAAACAAAGCTTGCGATGTGAAGGCAGGATTGGACTGATTCCGCCAGTGCTCCCAATAGGCCTCTACAGCCTCTATGCCGTGACCGGCGATACCGAACTGCATCCCCAGCCATAAGCTAGTTGCAGAAGCGGTTTCCAGCCATGCTTCCAAATCATCGGCATCCCAGACCTGCACACCAGCCCAGACTTTGCGGCTCTCTGCCTTCTTTCTCCATGCACTTTTTCCAGGCCAGCGACGAGGCGTTACAAAAAAAGTGGCTTGCGCTGCCTCTTCCTCGCAGGCCAGGCACTGGATGCAATTCAGGGTGAGCGCAACTGACTCATGGCGTGCGCAAAGATATCGGCGCTGGGCCAGTTGGAGGCCAAGTACAGGCGAATGCGCCGCGTGTTGCGCGTCACCACCGCGGCCACCTTGAGCAACTTGATGCGCAGCGTATCCACCTGGGCGGTGGCCAGCGCCGTGCCTTGCAAGGCCAGCGCGCGCAGGCGCTCGATCAGGCAATAGCCCAGCGCGGCCAGCAGCACCCGCAACTGATTGCCCTGGAAGTGCTGGCAACTCGTGCGCGTGGCAAACAGGCCCACCTGAGCCTCCTTGATCTGGTTCTCGGCTTCACCACGCTGACAGTACAGATCGTCGTACAGCGCCTGGGCATCCCCCGTGAGGTTGGTCACCACGTAGCGCGGGTTGTTGCCTTGCTCGCCGTACTCCAGGCGCGTGATCACCCGGCGTTCGTGCGCCCAGCTCTGCGCGGCGTAGGTGAACTCGCCCACCTCGCATTGTTTCAGGCCGCTGGCCTCGAAGGCATCCTTCAGGGCGAGCTCGAGGAATTCTGTGATGCCTTGAAGACGGGGATTGCGCGCCAATCCCATGATGTAGTGCACCCCCGCTCGCTCGCACCAGTTCAGGATGCGCTGCCTGCAAAAGCCAGAGTCGCCCCGCAACACGATGCGCACCTGGGGCCACTTCTGGCGCAAGCGTGCGACCAGCAGCTTGAGAATGGCCCCGGCGTGCCTGGCACCATCGATGCGGCTGGGGCGCAGGTAGGCACATAGCAACTGCTGGCCGCAGAACACGTACAGCGGCAGGTAGCAGTAGCAGTCGTAGTAGCCGTGGAAGAAACGCCCCTCCTGCTGGCCATGCAGCGGGTTGTCGGTGGCATCGAAATCCAGCACCAGTTCCTCTGGGGTGGTCTTGAAGCTGGCGATGAATTGATCGACCAGCACCGCGTGCAGCCGCCAGGCGCTCGCCCGGTCTGCCCATTTCTCCAGTCGGCACAGCGTGGGGGCGCTGGCCACTTGGCGATCCACACCAACGGCCGTTTGCATCGCCACGTCCTGGCGCAGCGCGCCGTGGTCGCTCAGGTCCTCCCAGCCCAGAGCCAGCCCGTAGACACGCTGGCGCAACATGTCGCGCACACCGTGCTTGATCAACAGCGGGCTGCGCGGATCGGTAATGCAGCGCGATGCCGCCTGCATCAGTCCGATTTTTCGATCGACCTCGCTCAACAGCATCACCCCACCATCGCTGGTCATGCTGCCGCCGTCAAAACGACCTTCCACGGCTCGGCGCCCGAGCCGACCAAATTCAATTCTTTTCGTCCCGCTTTCCTCGGTACAGTTTGGCATTGGCAGTCCCATGTTGTGTTTGGCCTCAGATACCAATGACAACGCGCCTTCGGGCGGGACTACCGACTCCCATACGTGAAATATTCGGGCTAATGGTGTGAACAGAGTGGCAGCATGGTGGTAGCAACGTGGCAACTCTGTGCGAACCGTGTGTAGAATGGTGGCGATAGTGTGGCACTTGGCCCCAAGCTACCACACTATCCTCTATGAGAGGCAAAACCGCAGGGCGATTGTTACGCCAAAAAAACCAGCCTCCATGTGGAGGTGCCAATTAATCTTCTATGCATCGTTTCTTGTGTTCAAGCGTCAGCAGCTGGTCACTTGTGAGCCCTAATCCAAGTCTTGCCCGTCGACGTACTCTTGAACGTCTCCCATCCTCTGGGTTGTGAGCCGAAAATCGCATTCATCGCCTTTGAAACCAGGTTGTACGCAAACTGACGGCGGTCTTCCAAGTGTTCCGGCAGGTGGTCAATCAGAAACTGCTGAACTCCATACCAAGGCATGCCATTCGAAGATTCGAGCTTCTGGCGGATGTCGGTATCTCCTTGCAAGGCATCAATCGCTCGCTGCTCTATGGTTGCCATGACGTCCACTGGCTCGGAGTCTTCGAAACCAATCTCAGCGGAAAAGAGCGAGCCTGAAGCGTTTGCGTCTGGAACCCGGTCTGCCGCAGCACTCTGCTTCATTCCAGAGAAAGTGCTGCGCAGCGTTTGCGCATATGTATTCCCTACGGGTTGGTTGTAGTCATGGTCCCGCATTGAATACATCTTCTCGAACGACAGTGCGCGGAGGCTGACCGGATAAGGTTTGCCTCCCACCGAACTCCAGAACACACCTTGGCCTGGGATCGGCTCATTGAGAAGCGAACTCAAAAGGTCGTCACTGAAATGGGCGTTGGCTCGTTTCAGGGATGTAAGGTCGGCTGCGGACAACAAATGGAAGATGAACCAGTTGTCGCCCTGGCTGAGGATCTCGACTGGAATGCTGCCGGGTTGCTGCGTAATCAGCAGTGCCCCCAAGTCGTATTTACGGCCTTCCTTCACCCAGGCAATGTAAGGTTCGGCGGCAGGTGCGTTCTCGTTCAACACAGATTGCGCTTCTTCGACGACGGCGATTGTCGGAATGGTCTTGGGGTCAGCGGCCGTGAACTCTTGCTGGTTCCGATCGAAGATCCGGCGCAGGATCAGGCCGGAGAGCACCAAGGACTGGCCTCCGCGCATCTGGGAGACGTCGATAACGCACAGCTTTCCCTCGGAAAGCGCATGAACGAGCATGTCCATGAGCTGGCTGCTCTTGTCATGCAGCATCTTCACGATCGCCGTCATGTTGCCCCGGGCTGCCAGCGCCTCGGCCTCCTGTCGCTGAGGTTCGAGATCGAGCAGTCCACATACGTCTTCGAGCGGCGTGGTGTTGCCATTGGCGTCTATCAGGTTGACCAGCGACTCCCAACGATCTTGTGGAAGCCCTCTGAGCTTCCGCACGTTCTGCTGTTCTTGGCGCTCTGGCCCGAGCGCAATTGAAATCACATCGCCAGGGCGAAGGCGACGGATATCAAGCTTGATACCGCCAGCAACGAACGATTGGTAGAAAGGGCTTGGATTCTTTCGGTCGGTGAAAACGACGACCTTGTCTTCCAGCGCCGGGACATCGCACAGGCCTGGCCGGCCCTTGTCGTCTGGCCAGAAATACTCCCCATCCGGGTCAAAGATGACCGTGCCCACGGGGACCTGCTTGCCTGCGCGCTTGGTCACGAAGGGCGTGTTTTCGTAGAGCTTCGAGAAAAGCAGTTTGTTGAGGTTGGATTTACCGAAGCCCGCTCGAGCAAAGATGAAGCTGCGGCGAGAGACCAGGGACTCGATCGGGAAGCGAACCAGTACCTCTGGGTCGACCACCTGCATCCATTCCTGCGATTGGAATGATTTGTTACCGGCAGCGTAGATGTATTCCCCGAAAGCCAGATGGCCTATGGGGGCGCCATCGAGATTGTGTCCAGCGATCTCGCGCAACACCTCGGCGCTTGGAAAGGCAACCTTGCTGCCAACATGGGGAAGTCGACGATGGGAGGGAACGAATGTCAGCCCGTTGCCGTTCTTGCGTAGGACACCGAGCACGCGGATGTTGATCCGATACTTGAGATACTGCTCACGCAAATCCTCCGGAATAGGTCTTTCCTCGCGAACTGCACGGATGTTGAACTCCTCGCCGGAGCCGAACGACAGCTTGCCCTCAGAGGAAAAGGAGGCAATGCGACCCAACACCGCCTCATCGGGTGTCTCCAGTTGGACGATGAGGAATTGCCCGTGCATCGGGATGTTCTGGAACTCATTTCGGTACGGCAAAACAAGGTCGGCGTGAAATTCCATGCCTCCCTGCTGGAAGCCACGAAAGATCCCGACGACCTGTTCTCTGGGAAAGAGTTGGATTTCTGCCATATTGTCCTCCCTTATCCGTACCGACGCTGCGCAGGATCGGCGTCCTGCAGCTGAAACGCATCCAATGTGGCCGCGTCGCCGCCGAGACTCGAACGCACACCCTCGTAGATGAAGTCCTGCAAAATATCGAAGTCGAAATCGACCAGCGCCGCATTTTCATGCGCCTTTTGCAGGCAGCGTGGGTAATGGGGAACGGGAAAACCGTTGATCGCATCCGCAAGCATTGACCCGAGAATTGCCTGGGACTCGCTGACTTGTGGAACAAAGATGTCGATTGGCCACACGGGATCGCGGCGGTGGGAGCCAAACTTCACCAGGAACATCTTGCCGCCGACGAACTTGTTGATTTCGCCGCCCTCGCCAGTACGGTCATCGCCTCGTGCGAACTCTGACCAGACGTATGCCTTTTCCTCCACTTCGCGGGGTACCTCGACGTAGGCGGGGTAATCAGTCTGAAGGACGCCTTCAAGAGCCATGGCCAAGCGATACCGAGAAAGCACCTTGCTGTGCTTGGCTACACCCGCGAGATAAACCCGCCGCCGGCTGTTGCTCCATTGTTTGTCGATACGCTCCTTCATTCCTTGGAGCAGACGCTGGAATAGGTCTTTGGCGAAAACCTTGCTTCGGAGAAGGCCGTCGCAGATGATCAACGTGTCAGTGCCGTAATCTTTATCGAGGATCTTGAATAGGATCGCCCACTCGACCAGCTCCCGATAAACCTGAACCCAGCTGGGAGAAACCGGCTTTCCACTGTCCGTCGGTCGAATCATGTGAGAGAGCGCCTGCAGGCTGTCTACTCCCAGGAAAACCATCATTTCACCCAGTGCCGTTTTGGGCGCCCCGTCCTCAGCGAATTGGCATTGGTTGAGTTTCTGCACCGGTGTCGTGGGCGAAACTGCTTCCAGGCAGTACTCGTTATTGCTGCTATCTACGACTCGGACCAACTGAATCAGAAAGGGGTCGAACTGAAGCTGGTTATTTCCTCCATCGGTGCCAACCAGTGAGATCGACGTTGTGGCGCGCGGCTGGATTCGGCGCGTGGCACTCTTCAACGGCTGAATTTCTTCTCGCAGAGCATCCAGCACCCCTTGGTCGGTACCGATGCAGTCTGCGATGGCCTCTTTCAGTTGGGCCTGGCTGGCTGGGTCAATCATTTTTCCCCCTTCATTCTTTTTTCCACGCGCCAGTTCCAGCATTCACGCCGTACCGACAGTCATATCCTGCATAAAGACTCATCTGTCAGGCTCCGTTGTCAACTAGGGCAGCATTCACTTACCAGTGCCCACTGAGTAAAGAGTATCTGTGACAGCGATTTGGCTCCAACCGTGATCGAACGTAAAGGTTCGTGCTAGACCAGCTGGATTCTGGATTTTGAGCACCCGAGCTTTTGCAGGATCGGTAGCGTTCTCGACTACATACAACCAGTACGCATCGCCTTGCTCGCGGGCAAGGTCGAACTGCGTATGCGAAAGGCCTACCGGGCGATCCTCCAGGGTGCCCGTCATCGACTTCACTTCGACCCATCGAATCTGCCTGCCGCTACTGTCGGTCTCGAATAGGTCAAAACCGGGGTTACCTTCCGGAGTGCGGCGCAGTCCCGGTTCAAGACCAATGATCAGGTCGATTGCACGTTCCTCGATCTGCATCCGTGCCGCCTGATCGAGGCCATCGGGATCGGGGCTATCATCATCGGGATGCGTGCCGACGTAGGAAATGAATGGACGCCCTCCTGCGTGGCCGGGCGTCCTCTTGACCTGGCCGCCGCCGCGCGAAGTCCCCGTGCCAGTGCGCCCTTGGCCACCACCTCCCGCACCTGTGCCCACGCCGTCACCGCCGTCCGGATCAGGGGTGCCCGGCGGGATATCCGGCATGTCATCGCCGTACAGATCTTTCGCGTCGCCGTACACGTCGCCGTCGGACGGCTCATCGGCCTCCGGCTCGGGCGCTGGCGATGGCTCCGGTTCTGGCGTTGGATTCGCGCTCAGTCGGGACGTCAGCTCGGCAACGATAGCGGGGTCTCTTCGTAGCAGATCGAGAATCGCCGGATCGATACCTGCCTCTTTGGCAAGCTGATCGATGATCGGCGGCTTGAAGGTGATCTTGGTCAGCAGGAACGGGTTGGGCTTCCAGCCGAGGGTGTCGAACACGACGAGCCCCGAAGGCACAAGCTCGCCGCGAGCATTCGGCACCCAGGCGACCTGATTGAGCGTCCGGACGAAGGCGGCGTCGAATCGGGCGGTCTTTGACTCGTGGGAGTAGCCCCACTTGTAGGAACCGTAGAAGGCGGCAGTCCCGCGCGCCTCCAGATCAGCCAACGCCTCCCACAGCACCTTCACTCTGGCTGCGGACTCCTCGGGATTCAGCGTGGGCAAGAACTCCAGCAGCTGCGTCAGCCCGCGAAGGGTGAAGTCCTCTGGCTGGCTTTCCCAGCTCGCACGCTCAAGTCCTGCTTCTCTGCGAATCTGCGCCTTCTCGGCATGTCCCAGTCCCGACGGTGTTGCTTGCGGGATGAGGTAGCGGCTTGCGCCGCACGACACCAGCAGGTCACGGATGTCTTCACCGCGCAGGCAGTCGTATTCGTTGTCGACGATCAAGATGCCGGGCACACCGGCGAAGAGCTGCTGCAGGCGGTCGGTGGCGATGTAGATTTCCCCGGGCTTGGCGACGTAACCTTTGCCATCGCCGGTGTCGACCACCATCACAAAGGTGGTGTCACGCAGGGCTGATCGAAGCTTTTCCTTCTGCGCCGTTGAGTCGGTGTTGAACGCAGCACGGATACGCTCGATATCGGCCGCGTAATCCTCGTCGCCCACATCCACCTCTTGCTGCTGGTACTTCGGCAGGAGGTTCCAGACGACATCATCCACCGGGTCGGGTTCGGTGATGCCCAGCGAGTTCAGGAATAAGCGCACCTCGGGTGTCGCACACACCGTGCGGCGCATCGTCGGGAAACTGGTGGCAATGGCGCTAGGCAGGAATGCCTTGGCCTTTCCGTTCTCGTGAGCAACGACGTGCGTACCGTCATCGAGGCGAATGAGCGGAACAGTGTCCAGGTGGCGACGCAGTGCCCTCTCCTGGCCGCTCAGGAATTCGTACAGCCGCAACACCCACTCGTCGGATTGCGCCTCAAGGAACGCCTTGGTCAGGCTCGGCAGCAGCTTTGTCGGCGTGATCTCGTCGATGTCGAGTTCGCGCATCAGATACTGGCGGATCTCGGGTGCCTTGTCCTGAGTGATGTCGCCGGACAGCCAGGCGGCGACCTCCGAACCGAACAGCGCCGCAACCTGTTCCGGGCTGAACAGCTCGCGCAACTCCTGCGTTCGCGCCAGCTTGGCCTGATGGGCGGTGACATGACCGTCGTCGAAGGTCGGAAGCAGCTCCTCGTCCTGAAACGCCTGCCGGACGGCATCAAACATCGGCGCGAACCGCGATTCCTTTGGGAATTTCTCGCGGTCGAGCGGCAGGCAACGCAGCGCCGCGACATCCAGCATTGCGTTGTCTCGCATCCAGCGCATCGCTTCCACCAGCAGGCTGGAGGTCTCCTTGACCAGATGCTGGTTCCACGGGTCACCGGGCGGGATGTTGTCGCGGCTTGGCGTGGTGCGATACGGCCCCTGCACGAGAAAGCCAAGGTGGCTCTCAACTACCGTTGGGAAGAAAACCACCAGCGGCGACTTGGCCAGCGGCTGCACAGCCCAGCGACCTGGGGCGTCCTTGACCGCAACCAGCGAGAAGGCAATTTCTACCCGTCCAACCTTGTGCCCTGCGGCAGAAAACACGTCACGGTGGAACACCAGCCAGTTCTGATCGACCTCGGGTTGCCCACTCTCTTGGCCGATCACCGTGATGCGATGGACATTGGGGCCGAGCGATTCGGGGGTGTTGCGCAGATAGAACCCGGACGCGCCACCCTCGACGCTCCAGTTGATTTCGTCGATGTGACGCAGGAACAGCAGCGCGCCCGGGCCCAAGTGGCGAAACCCCGCCGTGATGTCCGACGCCGCGCTCGCGTCTTCCGGTTTCAGGGGAAGGATGATCTGGGTCTCGTCAGCTGCCCGCGCTGAACGCGGCAACCGCTTCGGGAAAACGTAGTTCTCGATGGCGAAGTCTTCGTCGCCCGAGTGAATCTCCGGAAGATCGGTGACGGTGTAGACAGACTTGAAGCCAAGGCCGAAGCGCCCGATAGACGACTCGTTCTTGGTGCTCTCGGCAATGTCGCAGACGCTACGGACGTCGGCCTCGTCGAACGGCTTGCCGAAATGCGACAGCATCAGGCGAGTCGAGTTCAGGGTGAACGCAACTTTGCGTGATCCGCGCCACTCGCCACGTCGACCCAGCGCGTCCTCGGCGTTTTGCAGCAGTTCGAAGATGAAGTGCGTGCGGTCGTCGTAAAGCCCAGCGGCCAGCTTGCCGGACTTCTGAGCCCCTTTGGTGCCGTAGCTTTCCCGGTTCTCCTCGCAAATCGCCTCGTAGTTCGACGCCACGGCCACTCCCTCTGGGTCAGGCACCGATTTGGATGCCAAGTTTGCTCAAGTCTGCACAGTTGTGGAATATTATGACAATATGAGGCAGTAAACCAAGCGGAGCGCAGATGACATGGGAGAGCTGATGAGCGACCAGCCGGACGAAATCCTCACCATCGACGAGGTGGCCGCCTACTTAAAGGCAGGCAAGCGCACGGTCTATCGCCTCGCGGCGAGCGGCAAACTCCCGGCGTTCAAGCTGGGTGGGACGTGGCGCTTCCGGCGCGGCGACCTGGACCAGTGGATCGCCAGCCGCATCGGCAAGGCGATGGTGGATGATGGCGAGGGGGTGGAATGACCAGCAGCGCCGCCGCCCTCCAATCGAAGGCCAACCCACAGCAGCTCGAAGCCATCCTGGCCACCGATGGCCCGGTGCTGATCATCGCCGGCCCCGGCTCTGGGAAGACATTCACGCTGGTCGAGCGCATCGTCTATCTCATCACCCACAAGGGCGTCGCGCCCGAGTCGCTCTTCGTCGTCACCTTCACCGACAAGGCCGCGCGCGAGCTGACGACCCGCATCTCCAATCGGCTGAGCGATCTGGGTATCAAGTTCAACCTGAACGAGATGTACCTGGGCACATTCCACTCCATCTGCCTGCGGCTGCTGGAGGACTTCCGCGAATTCACCCGCCTCAAGCGCAGCTTCACGCTGTTCGACCAGTTCGACCAGCAGTACTTCCTCTACCAGCACATCAAGGACTTCCGCGAGCTGCCCGACGCCCAGCTTGTCATGGGCGACGACCAGACGGGCCGCTGGACGCAGTCGGAGAACCTGCTCAAGTGGGTCAACAAGGTCAGCGAGGAGGCGCTCGACCCCACCGCGTTGGCAGCGGCCCCAGAGCCAGAAATCCGTGCGCTGGCGGCGTGCTTTGCCAAGTACCAGGAATTGCTGCACGAGCACAACTGTCTGGACTTCTCCGGCATCCAGTACGAGGCCTTGCAACTCCTGGAGAAGCGGCCTGAAGTCCTCGCGGAGCTGCGCGAGAAGTTCTCGTACTTGATGGTTGATGAGTACCAGGACACCAACACCATCCAGGAGCGCATCCTTCTGTTGCTGGCCGGCGAGCGGCGCAATCTGTGCGTGGTGGGTGACGACGACCAGGGCTTGTACCGCTTTCGCGGGGCCACCATCCGCAACATTCTGGAGTTCCCCGCGCTGTTCGACGACGGCCAGTGCAAGCAGGTCAAGCTGACCGTCAACTACCGCTCGCACCCGGACATCATCCGCTTCTACAACGAGTGGATGCGCGAACAGACCTGGGACGACGGCACGCGCACCTTCCGCTTTGCCAAGCAGATCGTCCCGCGCGAGGACGACTTTCCCGATATGCCCACGGCGGTGCGACTGGCGGCCAGCGACGACAACGGCGACACCACCAACTGGCACGCTGAGGTGCTGGCCTTCCTCAACGGCCTGAATGCGTCCGGCAAGCTTTCGGACTGGAACCAGGTGGCCTTCCTGTTCCGCTCGGTGAAGAACGACAAGGTGGTGGCGCTCGCACGCTTCCTCGAAGCGCGGGGCGTACCCGTGTTCTCCCCCCGCTCGAACATGTTCTTCGAGCGCGAGGAAATCCGCCTGATGATCGGCGCGCTGATCTTCCTGTTCCCGCAGTTCCCCAAGGTGCGGGCGTGGGCCGAAGGCGTGCATCTGGACATCTGGGACTACTACGACCACCTTTGCTTCAAGCCCTTCACGGACGAGCTACGCAAGCCGGAGAACAAGCCTTTGCTGGATTGGGCGCGCCCGCTGGCCAAGCGCCACGTAGTGCTGACGCAGAACACCGACTACGCCTTCTCCGGCCTGTTCTACCAACTGCTCCAGTTCCCGCTGTTCTCGCGCTTCCTCACCGAAGAGGCAGTGCAAGGCGTGGACAAGGGACGCGCGGCGCGCAACCTCGGCACCTTCTCCAAGCTGCTCACTAAGTTCGAGTACCTGCACTTTGTCAGCGTGCTCAACCCGGATTTTCTGGAAAAGAACCTCCGCGACCTGTTCAACCAGTTCCTGCGCTTCCTGCAGGAGGGCGGTATCGGCGAGTACGAGGATGAGGCCGAGTACGCGCCCAAGGGCTGTGTCTCGTTCCTCACCATCCACCAGTCCAAGGGGCTGGAGTTTCCGGTGGTGGTGTGCGGCTCGCTGGAGGCCGTGCCAAGGAAGCAGCACACCGCGCTCGACGAGTTGTTGGAAGATGGCGGTTACCTGTCGAAACCCCGCTTCGAGCCGCTGGAGCACATCAAGCACTTCGATTTCCGGCGGCTGTTCTACACGGCCTTTTCGCGCGCGCAGAACCTGCTGGTACTGGCTGCGCAGGAGCGCAATGGCCGAGGACTGGGCAAGTCGCCGTCGAAGTATTTTGAGCGACTGTTTTACGAGCTGCCCAGCTGGCGCGACATCGACCTGTCGGCGCTGACCTTCGAGGCGGTCAAGCAGATCAACCTCAAGCGCGAGTACTCGTTCACCTCGCACATCACCGTGTTCGAGAACTGCGCCGAGCAGTACCGTTTTTTCAAGGAGCTGGAGTTCGCGCCCATCCGCGAGAGCCCGATGCTCTTCGGTACTCTGGTGCACCAGACCATCGAGGACATCCACAAGACCGTCCTGCGCGGCGAAGAGCACACCATCACCCTGGACGCCATCCGGGGCTGGTTCTCGGCTAACTACGCGATGCTTTCCAAGAAAGAGCGCGTCTACCTCGCGCCCTCCTCACAGCAGGCGGCGCTACTGCACGTGCTGCGCTACTACGAGCGCGAGAACGGCAACTGGGATCGCATCAAGGAAGCCGAGGTCGAGATTTCGCTGGTCAAGGATCAGTACATCCTCAAGGGCAGCGTCGACCTGATCCGGGGCGAGAACGACACGGTCGAGATCATCGACTTCAAGTCGGAGAAGAAGCCCGACATGGAGAAGGATCGGGAGCGGCTGCGCCAGTACCAGCACCAGCTGGAGGTGTACGCCCACCTGGTGGAAGAGCGCACCGGCCAGAAGGTCAGCCGGATGCATCTGTACTACACCGGCGAGGACGGCGGGAACCCTTACGTCTCCTTCACCAAGGACGACCGCGCCATCGGCAAAACCATCGCGCGCTTTGACGACATCGTGGCGCGCATCGAGCGGCAGGACTATGCCATCACCGCACGCCCGGCCAAGCTGTGCCAGAGCTGTGACATGCGGGCCTACTGCGACAACAAGAATTGGAAATTCAGGAACAACGACTAATGAGCAAGAACACCCCCGCGCAGGAGAACCTGCAACTGACCACGCCCGATGGCGGCACCACCCACGTCGAGAAGTACGAGTTCGAGCCGATCAAGGGCTACCCCATGCTCAACTGGCGCGGCAAGCGCCCGTTCACCTCGACCAAGTATTACCCCGCGCAGTTGAAGGAGGTGCACGGTGAAGAAGTGGACGGCTGGCGGAACAAGATCTTTTGGGGGGACAACCTGCAGGCCATGAGCCATCTGTTGAAGGACTTTAGGGGATCAGTTGATCTCATCTATGTCGACCCACCCTTTGACTCCAAGATTGAGTACAAGAAGAAGATCAAAGTACGAGGGAAGGCGACAGAGACTGCCTACACGGCATTTGAAGAAAAGCAGTACACGGACGTGTGGACCAACGACGAGTACCTGCAGTTCATGTATGAGCGCGCGATCTTGATGCGCGAACTGATGAGTGAAGACGGTGTTTTTTGCCTCCACTGCGATTGGCATAAGTCGCACTACCTCCGCGCCCTGCTCGATGAGGTATTCGGTCCGGCTTCATTCCAGAATGAGATCGTCTGGCATTACTACAACAAGATGCAGGGCAACATCAATCGATTTGCCTCCGACCACGACGTGATACTTGTGTACTCGAAGTCGCCGAACTTTCAATTCAATAAGCTCCGAGAAAAACGGGAAGTGCCTGTTCAGCAGATCAAGAGAGTATGGGATAAGGAGACCCAGTCGTTGGTGAACGCGAAGGATGAGAACGGCAATGTCGTCTACATCACTTCGACGCACAAGACGGTTGACGACGTCTGGCGCCTGCCCATGCTCCAACCTGCAGATCGCGTTGAGGTGGCGGGATACCCAACTCAGAAGCCGGAGGCGCTTCTTGAGCGTATCGTTCTTGCGTACTCGAAGCCCGGGGACTTGGTATTTGATTGCTTCATGGGCTCCGGAACGACCCAGGTGGTCGCTTCAAAATACGGGCGTCGCTTCTTAGGAAACGACATAAATTTGGGCTCAATCCAGACGTCTGTAAGGCGACTGCTGGAGTTGTTCAACGAGACAAGGAAGCCGAACTACAAGCCAACCATCAAGAACGGCTTGCAACCCGAAGGTTCGGATCAGGCAAGCATCGAGGAAGGCGACGTTGAGACGACGGATTGGACGTCTGTTTTCAAGGTGCCCAAGTTCTATCCGGGCATCGAAGTCCTCAACGTCAACCACTACGACATCTTCCGCAACCCGGTGCAGGCCAGGGAGCTGCTGCTGGAGGCGCTGGAGGTGCAGAAGCTGGAGTTCAGCACCGTGTTCGACGGCGAGAAGGACGGGCGCATGGTCAAGATCATGCCGGTCAACCGCATCGCCACGCGCGCCGACCTGAACGAGCTGATCGCGGGCTTTGACTACAAGGCCTGGGAGCGCAAGCAGAACGAGAGCCCGAACCGCCCCGTCGAGAAGATCACCCTCGTCTGCATGGGCCACGAGCCGGACTTGGCCGCGCAGCTGGAGCTGGCCGCAAAGCCCTTCAAGATCGACGTCGAGGTGGTGGACATCCTGCGCGACAAGGCCAACCTGGAGTTCAAGCGCGACTCCGAGGCCAAGGTCGTGGTGAAGAACGGCGAGCTGGTCATCGAGCGCTTCTACCCGATGAACCTGCTGCAAAAGCTCTCCTTGCAGAAGGAGTCGGTCGAGGACTGGAAAGAGCTGGTCGAGTCGGTGCTGGTCGACTGGAACTACGACGGCGCGGTGCTGCAACCGGCCGTGGTGGACATCCCGGGCAAAAACGAGCTGGTCAAGGGCGTGTACAAGGTGCCGGAGGATGCGGGCACCATCCGCGTGAAGATCACCGACCTGCTGTCGGAGTCTTGGGAAGGGAGCGTGACCCATGGCAACTAAACCGACCACCAAACGCGCAGCCGCCGCTGCCAAGGCCAGCTCGTCCGGCGCATCGCTGGACTTCGCCTTCTTCCGCTTTCTGTGGCAGTTCTACCAGGACAACCGGGGGGCCATCCGCTCGCACTACAAGGAGCTGACCCGCAAGTTCCTCGACTTCAACAACCCCGAGAAAAACCCCAAGGCCTTTCTGCGCCAGCCGCAGTTCGAGGCGCTGGAAACCTACGTTTTTCTCAAGGAGTTCCTCGGCAACGCCAAGGTGGAGGAGATCTTCAAGGCGTGGTACGAGCGCAGCGGCAAGTTCGAGGGCCGCAAGTTCGGCTCCTTCCTCGGCACCGCCGGTCAGGAGATGTTCCAGTTCGGCGAGACGGACGAGCTGGAACTCGACTCGTACAAGGTGCTGTTCGAGAAGATGCGCAAAAACTCGCGCACCTACCCGAACTACATCTTCGCGCTGACGATGGGTACCGGCAAAACCATCCTGATGGCCACCTGCGTCTTCTACGAGTTCCTGCTGGCCAATAAATTTCCGAAGGACGCGCACTACTGTCACAACGCGCTGGTGTTCGCACCGGACAAGACGGTGTTGCAGTCACTGAAGGAAATCGAGTCCTTCGACATGACCCGTGTCGTACCGCCAGAGTACGTGAATTTCCTGACCATCCACCTGCGCTTCCACTACCTCGAAGAAGCAGGCACCTCGCTGGACACGCTGGATCGCTCGCGCTTCAACATCATCGTCTCGAACACGCAGAAGATCATCCTCAAGCGTCAGCACAAGGAAAAAACACCTGCCGCCAAGCTGTTCGGCGCGACCGGCGAAACCCTCGCCGCCACCGGCGTCTATGCCGAGGCCGCCGACCTCTACAACTTCGACCAGCCCGAGGAAGAAGGCGAACTCACCACCAACCAGCGCTTCGAGAAACTGCGCAGGCTGGAGCAGCTCGGCATCTACGTGGACGAGGCCCACCACGCCTTTGGCAAGGCACTGGCCAAGGACATGGGCGTGGGTGCCAAGGAAACCAATACCAGCCTGCGCACCACCATCGACATCCTGGCCGCCAGCCTGAACGCGGCGGGCACGCGGGTGGTGGCCTGCTACAACTACACCGGCACGCCTTACGTGGGGCGCGAGGTGTTGCCGGAAGTGGTCTACGCCTACGGCCTGAAGGAGGCCATCGACAAGGGCTTCCTCAAGAAGGTGACGTTGCACGGCTACACCAACACGCGCACCGACGAGTTTGTTGACATCGCCATTGAGAACTTTTTGAAGGAATCTGGCGAATTGCGCCCGGAAGGTTTGCTCCCGAAGCTTGCCTTCTTCGCTTCCACTGTGGAAGAGCTGACCGAAGAGCTGAAACCTGCCGTGGAACGCGCACTGCTCAAGCACGGCATTCCGACCTCGCGGATCCTGGTCAACGTGGGCGACAGCAAAATCACCACCAACGACGACATCCGCGAGTTCAACCGGCTGGACACCGAAGGCTCCGAGAAGCAGTTCATCCTGCTGGTCAACAAAGGCCGCGAAGGCTGGAACTGCCGCTCGCTGTTCGGCGTGGGCCTGTTCCGCGAGCCCAAGTCCAAGGTGTTCGTACTGCAGGCCACGATGCGTTGCCTGCGCGCCATCGGGCAGGCCCAGCACACCGGCCACGTCTTCCTCTCGGACGACAACCTCAACACGCTGAACGACGAACTGCAGCAGAACTTCCGCATCAGCGCGGACGAGCTGCAAAAGACCGGCAAGGACAAGGAGCGTGTCGAAGTGCGCGTGGTGGAGCCGCCAGTCAAGATCAAGCTGGTGCGCGTGCGCAAGCAGTACCAGGTACGTGAGAAGCAGATCAATGCCGGACTTTCGCTGGGAATCAATCGTTTTGATCCAGTGGGGTGGTCAGACCTAGTCGAGAAGTACCGACTGATCTCCACGGTTCAGGAAGGACTCATCGCTGATCAGGCCAAGATTTGGACCGTAGAACATACCCAACGGCGTACGAAGCGGCAGTTCTCCCCATTGACGCTTGTGGCGGAGATCTCGCGCTACCTGAACCGCCCACCGCTGGAGATTGAACAAATCCTTGAGTCGACCAAAGAGGGTCTTGGCGAACTGGTAGCTGTGACCAATGAGTTCAACGAACTGCTGTATGACGAGATCATCCCGCGCCTTTTCCGCCAGCTCTACGACCTAGACGAATCACAGCAAACCGAGGAGCACGAGGTCGAGTTGATCAAGATGCCCCCGAACGGCTACTACGAGGTGACGGCAGCCAAGGACAAGATCGTCCGGATGCACGACCCGCAGATCAAGGACGACGAGCGCGCCAAGAGCTTCCACCTCGACACCTACTGCTTCGACTCCGGCTCGGAAAACTGGCTGTTCTGGGATCTGCTCCGCGAGCAGCGGGTGAAGAAAATCTACTTCACCGGGATGCTGACTCACGGCCAGTCTGACTTCTTCATCCAGTACATCGACCCGGATTCGCGCACTGTTCGCAGCTACTACCCCGACTTCATCTTCCAGCGCGAAGAGCCGGATGGCAGCCTGAAGTACGTGATCGTCGAGGTAAAGGCCGACAACCAAATCGAAGATGCCGTGGTGCAGGCCAAGAAGGACTTCGCCCAGCAGATCGCGGTGGCAAGCGGAATGGAGTACCGAATCCTCAAGTCGTCCGATGCGGACAAGCGACACTTTAGAGTGTTGCTCTAAAGAACACGTTACTCAGGGAACCAATAATGGCGACTTCATTGCCCCAAAAGAAACTCTCGAAGTCCAAACTCTCGCTATATCTGCGTACGCAGTGCGACAAAGAGCTGTACTTATCGTTGTTTAACGTGAGCGCACAGGATATGGCCGCGGCGGGATTGCCCGCACCGCTGAAATCTAGACCAAACGTGCAGCTAGTAACCGGTGCCGGAAACGCATTTGAGAATGCTCAATTTCAGATGCTTGTGGCCAGATTAAGCGGGCATGTCCGTCACGCGCCAAGTTTTAACGATATTGACCTCTTAGTAGAGCTACCTACCATTACCTCTCCAACTTTGTGCATTCAACCCGCAATTGAGCCGGAGGCATTCCGGACAAATCTGCTGAACAATCTTGGTGTCTCGTCGGCAGATCAAGCCTCCATCCCTGTAATAGCAGGGATGCGTCCCGACCTTATTCTGGTGGATCAACCAGTGGTGGGTGACTGGGAGGTGCTGCCAAACGGAAGTCGGAAACGCATCGATTCCACAGAGTCGAGGCAAGCGCTATCGGTAATCGACCTGAAGAATGTCACGGAAGGCAACGCTAGCTACGCTGCTGAAGTCTGTCTTTATGCTGTGGTTCTTGCGAACTGGCTTGTCCATCACGGATTGACAGGCAAGTACTACATTTCCGAAAAAATATACCTCTGGACGACACCGTTCCTCGCGGAGTTTGAAGGGCTGTTCAAGGCAGCTCCGACCACGCCAAAACCCGCGCTTATCGCGGCCCTGCGAAAGGATCTCGAACGCGAAGCCGTCGATTTCCTTCAGTTTGTACCAAGCGTAAAGAAGTTCTTTGCTCAAGATGTGCCGCGTGTTGTGTCGCGTGGCGACACACTCGGGTGGCAAGCGGTTGATATCCACGTTGGCAGCCGCTGCAATGCATGTGATTGGCTTGGAAATCGCGATTGGTTATCGCCAGTTGATCAGGCTTTTTATGACGCCAACCCCAATCATTACTGTGCGCCTTCTACCAAGGCTTGCGGGCATCTGAGTCAAATCGCGAATTTATCTCGAGGCGCGAGAAAGGTTCTTGAAGCAAATGGCACAAAGGACATTGCTTCACTCCAAGCATTACCCGCCACTGACCCGACTCTATCTCGGCACTCGTTTCTCAAAAAGCATAGGAACGGTCTTTCGGGTAAGGCGGGATCTCTAATTACCAACACAAGCAGTCCGGGATTAACTTCCAAGGTTACTTCGCTCGCAAAAGGGGTGGAGCTCCGAGCATGTGCTGCTGTCACTTTTGATTCCTCTGCTGGGAGGTTAACTGGCATTGGCCTTCGTGCGGATGTTCTTCCACCCTACGGACATGCGGCGGCCCTAAAGCATCTTAAATATGTGGCGTACATGGTGGAGCGCAACACCGACGACGCAGAATGGATCGTTCTAAAACAATTCATTGATGATTTGGTCGACAGCGCAGTGCAAGCCGCCAAGCATTTAGATCCTGGAAATGCGAAGCCAAAGTTACCATACGCGCAGGTCTATTTTTGGGAATACCGACAGTACGAAGAACTTTGCAAAGCCTTCGGACGACATCTTCCGCGAATCCTGTCTTTGCCCGACAGTAAACAGCGAGCTCTTGCCTGGCTGTTTCCGTCAGATGATCTTCTCGAAAGAGACGACGGTGCGATTTCCCCTGCCATTGTCTTTGTGCAAGATATTGTCGAACGGGCGATGAACCTACCTGTTGCCCATGTCTACACATTGCTGGCAACGGTTGCTGTGTACCACCATCCTAAACTGCCGCCTATCTCTGGTGTGGATACCTTTTACTCTGAGCCCTTGTCAAACGGGATTCCACGTGAGCGTACATTCGAAATTTGGACAAATACATCTGGCGTAGTCCAATGGGGCAAATCTCACTCTCTACCACTATCAAAGGCGGTGGACCGATATTGCAGCCACTTGAAGGTACTCGCCTACAGTCTCAATTCAATTGTTGCAAAGCTTGATCAAGATTTCAGATCGGCGCTTAAGGGCAAAGCCAAACGACTCGAGTTATCTGGTATCGGCACCAAGAAAGGACTCGCTTTCGATTCTCAGTTGTGGGCTCAATGGAGCTTATTGGAACACGCCACGGCATCGACAGAAGCCGGAGCCGCTCTGGGTGCGTCACATGAAGAACTTGAGGCAAGATACGAAGCTATTGTTCTGACTAATATGCTGGCGAACCTTGGAGGTAATCGCTATCGATTCAAGGTGAGCAGTGACTCTCTCGAAGCAAAATTCGATGCCCCTGACCGCTTCCTCACCATCGGCGTTGTTAGCCGCCCAGGCTTTCCTCTTGAGAACGGATATTCTCTTAATCTGACATCCATTGACCCTTTACTGCAGCCACAAGAGTTGCGCCCTGCGATGCACAAAATTATCAAAGCATCGCTATTGGTGTTTGATCGTGCAGCGGGCGAGGCTGAGGTGGAAATTGCTCCCGCCTATACCGGTGCTGCATCAGCTTTCAATGCGGTAATCAATCCCAAAGTCGTCAATATTGCCACCGAGCAACTCTATCTTGTCAAAGGTGCACCTTGGGACGGAACGGAAGAAATAAAGGAAGTTCTCGATGCAATCGGTGATCCAAAGCACGCCAAGCCAGATCCGAACGCGATTCGTGCACTTGGCAAGCTAGGCAAGACTATCAAGCCAGGAGCTGACGCACCAACAACCGCTTCTCGCGTTCTATGGGATGCGCCGACTCTTTCAAAGGCGGCATACCGTCCGATTGCAGCGGCAAAGACTCTCGCTGCCGATGCCTGCAAAATTGCATTGAAGCCATTAAACCCAAGCCAAGTAAGTGCCATAGAGGGAGCTGCCAAAACGTGCCTCAGTCTCATTTGGGGGCCACCAGGTACCGGTAAAACGGATACCCTAGCAGCGCTGCTTCACGCGGTTGTTCGCGAGGCAATTTCTCTCGGAAAAGGGGTAAAAATTCTCGTTACTGGGCCAAATTACCGTGCTGTAGAAGTATTAGCGGATCGCCTACTTGAACTGTTGGCCAAAGATCCTTCAGCGATCTGCGATTTCTTTCGCGCCTATTCAAAATCACGCGAACTGCCGCCTTCGCCAAGGCTACCGCCACATATCAATGGTCAGAATGTCTCGCTGCAATCTTCTGCCGCTGGCTATAGTGATCTGAGTACAAGCCTAAAGGCAAACAATGTTATTACACTGGTCGCCACATCGGCGCATGCAGCTAAGAAGGTGGCGGCTCTCGCAAACTCTCACGACGTTTTGGCGCCAGTCTTCGACATGGTCGTAATTGATGAGAGTTCCCAAGTTCCTGTTACTCTGTCTTTGTTACCTATATCGACACTAAAGGCCGAAAGTCAGCTTGTAGTTGCGGGTGACCCGCTGCAGATGCCTCCAATAGCTAGCCTTGATCCTCCGATTGGATCGGAATATCTCGTTGGGAGTATTCATGCCTATCTCAAGGAACGATTCAAACTTGCACAGCTTGAGCTGCTGGAGAACTATCGCTCAAATCAATGCATAGTTGACTACGCTCTCACACTAGGTTACCCCCCAAAGCTGCAAGCTGCTCGCCCGAATCTGAAATTGAAGGAGATAATGCCGCGAGCAGCTGCTTTGACCTCATTGCCCACATCGCTGCCTTCTTCGACTGCGTGGGAACAATTGCTTGATCCCGATAAGGCAGTTTGCACTCTCATTCACGAGGACGAAACTGCATCACAAGCAAATCCGGAGGAGGCCAAAATGGTTGCCGCTCTGGTGTGGGGACTGTACCGCGCAATGTCTGTCGAACTTGAGCCACTGACGGCCGGGAAAACCCATCAAGCACCCACGGAGCATGAACTGTTCGAGCGGGTAGTTGGAGTCGTTACACCGCACAAGGCTCAGCGAGCGCTCATTCTCAATGAGCTAATGAATTTATTTCCTACTGTCAGCCGCGACGAGATGGCGAACGCGATTGATACGGTCGAAAAATTTCAAGGCGGGCAACGCCAGACCATCATCGTATCCTTTGGCGTTGGCGACGTCGACATTATTGAAGGCGAGGAATTCTTTCTACTTCAATTGGAACGCATAAACGTTTCAGTTTCGCGAGCAGAAGCAAAGTGCATCGTGATTCTCCCCAAATCGCTCGCATACCACTTGCCATCGGAGAAAAGGACAGTAAAGACCGCCAAGGCGATCAAGTCGTACCTTGAAACCTTTTGCAATCAACGCCAAATGCATTCGGTGAGCTTTTCTGGTGGCGCGACGCGAGATGTTGAGGTGCGTTGGCATCAATGATTTCTCGCTGTCAAACGCAATTGAAATGTGAGCCACTTCGCGCGTCGGCGCGCAAAGTAAATCTGGGCCATTCGATTAGCTCTTGGCGGCGGGCACATGCCCGGCGCGGCGTTGCTGTTTGAGGCGGTAGC